>Ga0164241_10000056_pt1 | contig 277047 bp, 234 predicted proteins | sample OricomyardsoilBY_FD_108780 | JGI IMG/M metagenome (GOLD analysis project Ga0164241, IMG submission 108780) | Backyard soil microbial communities from Emeryville, California, USA - Original compost - Back yard soil (BY) | ecosystem: Environmental > Terrestrial > Soil > Unclassified | place...
CCGGGCGAGTTCGTGGTTCCGGGGCTCGTGAAGCTCCGCGTGGTGAAGAAGCCGGCGACGAAAGAGCGCCAGGGCATCAACCCCTTCACCAAGGAGCCGATCACCATTCCGGCGAAGCCCGCGAGCAAGAAGGTCCGTGCGACCGCGCTCAAGGCTCTCAAAGATCTGGTTCAGTAAGACTCTGCGTCTTCGCGCCGACGTCCCCGGTTCTTCATCGAGCCGGGGACGTTGGCGTTTTGTGGGCCGCCCCGCGCAGGCGGGCTCACCAGTAGTAAGTGATGCCCAAGCGCAGCAAACCGCCGCCAGAAGTGTTGGTCGCGCGATGGCTGATCGGATCGACGAATTCGGGGTTGTCCGCGGCGTGGCGGTCCCTCCGCCAACGCACGAACCCAATCAAATCGCCCCCGAGCGCGAGGTTGCGGGTGACTCGGCCCTCGACGCCGGCACCCACGTGCCCGCCCGCGTAAGAGTACCTTTCGTCCCTGAGCACGGGCTGCCCGTCCGCCGTCGTTCCGCTGTCGAGAAACGCGTTGCCCGCGCCCACGCCGATGATGCCGTAGAGCTGCACCGCGCTGCGCGGGTTGGCGAAGAACAGACCGCTCACCAGGAGCGCCTGCTCGAGGCGCTGGAAGCCGTTGTAGTCGGTGCCCCACAGCAGCTCGAGCGAGCCTTCGATGGCGATGTACGGGATCGGCCGAAAGCGCAGCGCGCCACCCAAGCCGTTCATGTCGGCGTCGGGCGACATGAATTCGTCATTGCCCATCAAGCCGACGTTGGCGTGCAAGTTCACGCCCCATTCGCGGAAGCTGCGACGATGGCGGGGGCGCGCCGGCCGCACGCGCTCGACGTCGAGGCGGAGCTGCCGCTGCTCGTCCGGCCCAGGTGGAGGCGGTGGCTCGGAGGGCGGTGGCTCGGCGGGGCCGCCCCTGCCGTGACGACCGGCATGGGTCGGGCCGGGCTCGGGCGCTGGCGGGGCCGGGGCGGGCTCTTGCGGCGGGGCCGGCTCGCAGAACCAGTCACCCTCCGGGCAGTCATCGGCGGCCCGAGCAAGGGGCGCCCAGGCACCCAGAACCGACAGAGCAGCAGCAAACACAGCGAGGCGGCGCATGGCTCTGGGACCGAGCCTAGCAGCTCCCCGGCGGGGCGCCCAAAGTGCTACGACCCCGCCCGTGGCGAGCGTCGTGTTGAAGCCAGGGCACGTCCAGCCGGTCTGGGCCGGCCACCCATGGGTGTTTGCGCAGGCCGTCGAGCGCATCGAAGGCGGCGCCCAGGGCGGCGACGAGGTCGATGTGAAGGACGCCCGGGGCAACTTCCTCGGCCGCGGGTTGTACTCGCCCGGATCGGCCATCCCGGTCCGTATTTTGACCCGCGACCGCGACCGGCACGTCGATGCCAAGCTACTGGGCGCCCGGTTGGAGGCCGCAATCGCCCGGCGCCGGGCCACGGGCCTTCCGTCAGCCCAGACGAGCGCGGTCCGGCTGGTGCACGCCGAAGGTGACGAGCTGCCGGGCCTAGTCGTCGACCAACTGGGCGAGGTGCTGTCGGTGCAGTTCGGCACCGTGGGGATGAAGAAGCGTGAAACCACGATCCTGGACGCCCTCGAGCGCCTGCTGTCGCCGCGCGCCATCGTGGACCGGACCTCCGAGCGCGCGGCCAAGAGCGAGGGCTTTGCCGCGGGCCAGGGCGTGGTGCGGGGCGACGCCGCGCTCAGCCATTTCGAGGTGTCCGAGCACGGCCTGAAGTTCCGCATTCCGCTCGAGCTGGGCCAAAAGACGGGCTTCTACGTCGACCAGCGCGACCTGCGCGCGCGCGCCGCCGAGCTCTCTCCGGGACGGCGGGTGTTGGACACGTACGCTTTCGTCGGCACGTTCGCGCTCGGGGCGGCGCGAGCGGGCGCGAGCGAAGTGCTGGCGGTCGATCAAAGCGCGCTGGCCTTGACGGTAGCGGCGGAGGCGGCCATCGCGAACGGCCTCGAGGGCAAGCTGCGCTTCGAATGCGAGGATTCGGTCGTGGCGCTCGATCGCGCGGGCAAGCACGGCGGTTACGATCTGGTCATCTGCGATCCTCCCAAGCTCGCGCCCACCCGCGCCGCCCGGGCGCGCGCGCTCGGGATGATGCGCAAGCTGGCTGGGCAAGCCGCGCGTGCCACCACGCCCGGCGGTCTGCTCGTGCTGTGCAGCTGCTCGGCCGCGATCGGCATGCCCGAGCTGACGCGCGCGTTGTCGCTCGGCTCGACCGACGTGGGCCTGCGCGCCATCGTGCTCGAGCGCTTCTTCCAGGGCGCCGACCACCCGGTGCCGGCCGCATTCCCGGAAGGCCTGTATTTGAGCTCGCTCATCGCCGAAATTGGCAAGGGTTGAGCAAAAATGCTGCCCATTTCGGCCCTACCCGCCGAGCAAGCGCGGAGACTGCGAGGCGTGGCGTTCGATTTGGACGACACGCTGCTCGATCACGGTCGGCTCGCCGAGGCCACCTACTCGGCGTTGTTTCGTCTGCGCGAGGCCGGGTTATCACTCTACGGAGTGACAGGTCGCCCCGCGGGCTGGGCCGATGTGCTGGCGCGCGTGCTGCCCGTACAAGCCATCGTGGCCGAGAACGGCGCCGTGGTGTGCGCGCGCGCAGGGCAGCGAGTGGTCTTGCGCGACTCGGTGGACGCCGCCACGCGCCGCGCGCGCGAGCAGAAGCTCGACGAGCTCTTGGCGCGCTTCGCCCAGCGCTTCCCCGATTTCGAGCCGGCCGACGACGTGCGGGCGCGCATCTCCGATCGCACCTTCGACATCGGTGAATTTCGGCAGGTGGCCGCGGAGCGCGTCGCGGAAGCGGCAACGTTTCTACGGGCACTGGGCGCGCGCGTGTTCGTCTCGAGCGTGCACCTGCACGCCACCTTCGACTACGCCGACAAGGCGAGCGGCGCCGTGCGGCTGCTGGCCCGAGACTCGGGGTTGGACGCGACCGCGGTCCGCCACGCCTTTGCCTACCTGGGCGACAGCGAGAACGACGCCTCTTGCTTCGCGGCCTTCGCGGTCAGCATTGGGGTCGCCAACCTGCGCGGCCGGCCCACCCTCGGGCCGCGCTACGTCACCTCGCAGCCGATGGGCGCCGGCTTCGTCGAAGCGGCCGGCGTGATACTGCAGCGGGCGTGTGCGTCCCAGCAGCTGTGATAAGAAGGGCGCCAGAAAAGATGTCCCAGGACGCTCTCGTCGCGCTCGGTCACGACCACCTGTATCAGAACTACCGGCAACCTCCGCTCGTCATCCAGCGCGGCGAGGGAGCGCAGGTGTGGGACGCCGCGGGCAAGCAGTACTTCGATCTCTTCGCCGGCATCGCCGTGAGCACGCTGGGCCACGCTCACCCGCGCTTGATCGCCGCCATCACCGAGCAGGCCAAGCGGCTGATTCACGTCTCGAACTATTTCTTCAATCAGCCCAACGTCGAGCTGGCGGCCAGGTTGACGAAGCTGACGGGCATGGACCGAGCCTTCTTCTGCAATTCGGGCACCGAAGCCAACGAGGCATTGCTGAAGCTGGCGCGTCGGCACTTCTTCAGCAAGGGCGAGCCTGAGCGCTTGCGCGTGATCGCCTTCGACAACGGCTTTCACGGGCGCACGCTCGGCGCCCTGGCCGCGACCGGCACGCCCAAGTACAAAGAAGGCTTCGGCCCGATGTTGAACGTGACGCACGTGCCCTACGGCGACGTCGCGCGGGTCCGTCAAGAGATGGGGCCCGACGTCGCGGGCATCATCGTCGAGTCGGTGCAGGGTGAAGGCGGCGTGCTGCCAGCGCCGCCCGGCTTTTTACGGGCTCTGCGCGAGATCGTGGACGAGGCGGGGGCGCTCTTGCTCGCCGACGAGATCCAAACCGGCGTGGGCCGCACGGGCACGTTCCTGGGCTTCCAGCAAGACGGCGTCGAAGCCGACGCGCTATCTCTGGCCAAAGGCTTGGCCGGCGGCGTGCCCATCGGCGCCATGCTGTGCAAGGCGGCGCTGGCCGACGCGCTGCCGCCCGGCAGCCACGGCTCCACGTTCGGCGGCAACCCGCTGGCCTCCGCGGCCGCGCTCGCCGTGCTGGACGTGATCGAAAGTGAAGGACTGCTCGTGGCCGTGCAGCAGCGCGGTCAACAGCTGCAACGCCGCCTGCAAGGGCTGTGCGCCAAGTATCCGAAAGACGTGGCCGCGGCGCGCGGTCGCGGCCTGCTGCAAGCGCTCGTGCTCAAAGATCACGTCGACGCGCGCGCTACCATGGAGCGGCTGCGCGAAGCGGGGGTGCTCGTCACGGTGGCGGGCGGACAAGCGCTGCGCATCACGCCTCCTCTGACCATCACGGAGGCCGAGCTGAGCGCGGCGCTCGATATCCTCGACCGCGTGCTCGGCACGTCGTCATGAGCGTGGCAGCGGAGACCCGGCCTTGCTCGAGCTGCCGAGCCCCGGTCGATCCGCTGCGGGCGCCGCGCGTGGCGCATTTCGACGAGCAATTTTGCTATTTTTGCAGCCCGGCCTGCGAAGAGAAGTACCGCACCGGCGAGCCCGCTCGTTCCCAGGCCCGCCCCAAAACCACCGCGCCCCCGCCGGCCGAAGACGCACCGCTACCGTCGTTCGACGATCCTCGCTGGGACGCGGCCCCCTCCGACGACGCGCCCCACGACGACGCGCCCCACGACGACGCGCCCCGCGACGACGCGCCCGGCGACGACGCGCCCCACGACGACGTGCCCGACGGCATCACCGTCGAGGGCTCTGCCTCGGAGCGGGCCGCGCAGCCCTCGGGATTTCACGAGTCGGCCAGCGACGTCGCGCCCGAGCCCGCGCACCCAGGCATCGAGGATCCTTCACTCTCGGTCGACGCGGGCACGCTCCTGCTGTCGTTGTCGGTGCTGGGCGCGACGCTCTCGCTCGTGCTCACGTTGACGGGCAGCTCGGAGCTGTCGCTGGCGGCGCGCTTGGTCGTAGCGGCGGTGGCCACCGCGGCCTTGGTCGCCGAATGCACCATGGGGCAGCGCAGCGTCACCGAGCTGCATCCGCTCGCCACCCTCTGCGGTCCGGTCATCGCCGTGGCGGCCGCCATCGGGCTGCGGCTATCCGAGCAGCCCGAGGCCGAGAGCGCGATTGGCCTCTCGGGGGTGGTCACGCTGTGCGCCGCGCTCAGCTTGCTGTTCGTGAGGCGCGCGCGCCGGCCGCTCGAGCTCGAGCGGCAGCAGCTGCTGGCAGATCTCGAGCACGCCGGGCGGCGCATCGTAGCCGGCGGCGAGGTCGCCACCACCAACGCCGCCGACTTGCGGCCCGGTGAAGAGATCGTGGTGGAAGCGGGTGACGTGCTGCCCGTGGACGCGACCGTCACCGCTGGCGCGGCCCACGTCTTGCCCTGGCTCGGCGCGAAGACTCAGGTGGAGCGCCGTGAAGGCGACAGCCTCGTAGCCGGCGCGACAGTCATCGACGGCACCCTGCGCGCCATCGTGGGCTGGGCCGGGCACGATCGAGCCTGGATCCGCCTCACCCACGACCCGCGCCGCCGGGCCGATCTGCACGGCAAGTCCGCGCGCTTGGGCCGCAACCTGGCCGAGAAAGCGGCGCCGTTCGTGGCCGGCTTCGCGGCGCTGTTGGCCTTCGCGGGCGCGGGCAGCAGCCCTTCGGTGCTGCTGCTCGGCGTGGCCAGCTTCGCGGCGCTGGCTCAGGCCGGCGTCGCCGAGATCGGCTCGCTGCAGCTGATGCGCGCCGTGCTGGCCGCGCTCCGACGCGGCGTCGCCTTCCGCTCGGCCGAAGCGCTCGACCGCGCCGGACGAGTGTCCAGCGTGGCTTTCTGCGCGCGCGGTACGCTATTGCTGGGCGAGCCCGAAGTAACGAGCATCGACGCGCTCTCGGGCCACGACGCCGAGGGGGTATTGTCGTTCGCGGCCGGCGCCGAAGCCAGCACCGAGCACCCGGCGGCCGCGGCCGTGCTGCGCGCCGCGCGCGCCCGCGGCATACGCCCGGACGCGGTGCGCAGCCCGACCCCGTTGCCCGGCTTGGGCATCACCGCCATCGCCGGCAGCGGGCAGCCGCTCGCCGTCGGCAGCCGCGCGCTCATGCTACGCGAGCGCATCGGCGTGGCTGGCGCCGAGGCGCGCATCAGCGAGCTCGAAGCCATGGGCCGCAGCGTGCTCTTGGTCGCGTTGGGCGGGAGGCTGATCGGCGTGATTGGTCTGCAAGATGGCCTGCGCGCCGGGGCGCGGGCCGCGGTGCAGCACGTCATGGACGTGGGAGTCGAGCCGATTTTGCTCTCGGGTGACGCGCGCGACACGTGTGAAGCGCTCGGGCGCGCCCTCGACATCGACCACCTGCGGCCGGAAGTGCCTCCCAGCGAACGTGGGGACGAAGTTCGGCGCTTGCGTGACGGTGGAGCGGTGGTGGCGGTCGTCGGCCGCACCCCGAACGATGACGGCGCGCTGGCGGCCGCCGATGTCTCGGTAGCGCTATCGGTGGCCGGCTCGGGCGCGTCCGAGTGGAGCGTCCAGTTGGCGTCGGACGACGTGCGCGACGCCGCGTACTCGCTGCGGGTCGCCCATCAAGCCCGCCGAGAAGCGCAGCTCGGTTTGGCGCTCATCTTGGGTCCGGCCGTGTGTGGCATCGTGGTCGCGGCGTTCGGCTTCACGCCCAGCGCCCTCGCCCCGGTGGTGACCTGCCTCGGCACGGCCCTGGCCGTCGCCCGCCTGCGAGCCGAGCGATGAGCGCCCCCGGCCGAGCTGGCCTGCGCGCTCTAAGCGCCCGAGACGTACGGCTTTTTCCGCACGCAAGCGGGTCGCGGCGCGTTCGTGGCAAGGCTCGCCGCGGGCCGCGCCAACGGCGCCGCTGTCCCTGGCCCTCGACCCTTGACCCGAAGCCGGGCGACGGGGATAGATAGACCCGTGAAAAGCGGGGAAACGACCAAAGCCCAGGCCAAAACCCGCCCGCCCGATCAAGAGCGGCTGCGGCAAGAGCTCAACGATTACATGCTCAAGCGTGGCCTACGCTCGACCGAGCAGCGCCGCCTGATCATCGACACGTTCTTCGACGTGCACGAGCACATCACGATCGACAGCTTGCTCAAGCTCGTGCGCGCGGCCGACGCGCGAGTCGGCTACGCCACCGTGTACCGGACCATGAAGCTTTTGTCCGAGAGCGGCGTCGTGCAAGAGCACAAGTTCGGCGACGGCTTCACGCGCTACGAGCTCTCGGACGAGGACGCGCACCACGATCACCTCGTGTGCCTCGAGTGCGGCAAGATCATCGAGTTCGAAGAGCCGCAAATCGAGGCGCTGCAGGACAAGATCGCCAAGCGTTACGGCTTCTTGGTGCGCGCTCACAAGCACGAGATGTACGGCGCGTGCTCCGACTGCCAAAAGCCCAAAGGCGGCCGAGCCGGGCGCGACGGCCGCTCGCCCAAGAGCTGAAGCCACCGCACCGGGCCGCGCTCAAGCCTTCTCGGCGCTGAAAGAGCGCGCGTCGGTCAGCACGAGGTCGCACGCGACATCGTGGGGCAGCGTGGGCAGCTCCACCAACAACTGAAAGTCGAAGGCCACCGCGACGGCGCGGCCCGGCGGGCACACGTCGGGCAAGAGCGAGTCGTAAAAGCCTGCGCCATAACCGAGCCGGTGCCCGCTCGGCGCCACCGCCAGAGCCGGCACGAACACCAGCTCGACGTCGCCGCGCATGGCTTCGGGCGCGTCCACCGGCGGCTCGTGAAAGCGCTGGCCGCGGTCGGCCAGCTCGTCCAACGACCGGCACAGCCGTAGCCCCGACGAAAGCCCCGCCCCGCGCGCCTCCAAAAAAGGATAGTAGACGCGCTTGCCTTGGCGACGCGCCTCGGCGTCCAGCTCACGCAGGTCCACCTCCTTCCGCTCCTCCATCGGGAAAAAAAGCGCCACGCTGCGGGCCTGGACGAAAGACTCGAGGGCCTGGGCCCGCGCCACCAGCGCGCGGCTGCGGATCCTCAGCGCCTCGGCCGGGTGAGCGGTGCGGAGCGCTCGCATGCGTTTACGCAGCTCTTGCTTGGCCGCTTCGGCGAGCTGATTGACTTGGCTGGCTTCGAACGAGGGCATGATCTGGAGCCGAGCGATGGTAGCCTTCGCCGGTGCAGCGCGCTTACCTGATTCCCGCCTACCAGGCTAGTCGCAGCCTCGAGCAGGTGCTGCGCGACCTTCGCGCGCTGGACCCGGAGGGCGCGCTCTTGGTGGTGGACGACGGCTCGACCGACGGCAGCGGCGACATCGCGCGGGCCGCCGGCATCGACGTCGTGACCCACGACCAGAATTTGGGCAAAGGCCGGGCGCTGAAGACCGGCTTTGCTTGGCTGGCCGAGCGTGGCTTCGAGACCGCCGTCACCGTCGACGCCGACGGCCAGCACCGCGCCGAAGACGCCGTGATGTTGGCCAAACACAGCGCGCCAGGCAACGCCATCGTGCTCGGCGTTCGCAACATGAAGCGTGACGGCGCCCCCGGCGCCAGCCAATTCTCCAACCGCTTCTCCAATTGGTGGGTGTCGCGCTTCGCCGGGCAAGAGCTGTCCGACACCCAGTGCGGGCTGCGCCGCTACCCGCTACTGGCCACGCTCGCGCTCGGCTCCGACGCGCGCGGCTACGGCTTCGAGTGCGACATGTTGGTGCGCGCCGCGCGCCGCGGCATCCCCATCGTCGAGGTGCCGGTGCGGGTCATCTATCCGCCAAAATCCGAGCGAGTGTCGCACTTTCACGTCGTCTCGGATCCCACGCGCATCGTGCTCAGGCTGGTGCACACCGCGCTCACCGTGAAGCGAACCGCGAAGGCGCCGTGAAGCCTCGCTCCTCGGCCATCACTCGCGCCCTGCGCTGGCTGGGCCTCGTGCTCGCGTTCTTGGCGCTGGCGCTGCTCGCGTTCCATTTTTCCGTCGCGCGCGCGGCCCGCCTGGCTCCGCCGCACATTACCGTGCCCGCCGCGCAACCAACGCGCACGCCCGACGGGCTGCGGCGCTTCGAGCACGCCTACGCCAAGCAGGTCGGCCGCCTGCTGCAGGTGGGCCTCTCCGGCTCGCCCGAGGCCATCGGCTACAGCCACGCGCGCCTACTGTACCCGGAGATGGTCGAGAACGAGGGCATCTTGCTCGCTCGCTTCAAAGACCAGGTGCGCATGAGCTGGGCGCGCTCGTTCTTGCTCGACCTGGCCCAGCTGCGCTACCGGAACGTCGACAAACAAGTGTCGCCCGACCGCCTGCGCGAGATCGCCGCGGGTGCGCAGGGCTTTCAGCCGGATCCGTACGCCGACGTCTTTCCGACCTTCCAGCGCTTCGTGTATCTGAACGCGCTGTACGACATCTCACTGTCGTTCGAGGGCTCACCGCTCATCGGCTGCACCACGTTCACGTTCGATGGCCCCGCGACGGCCGACGGCTCTGGCACTCTGGCGCGCGCCTTCGATTTCGAAGTGGACGACGTCTTCGACCGCCGCAAAGCCGTATTCTTGGTGCGAGAGACCGGCAAAATCCCGTTCGCTTCCGTGGCCTGGCCGGGCCTCGTGGGCGTGGTCAGCGGCATGAACCTGGAGGGCGTCGCCGTCGTGGTCCACGGTGGGCGCGCGCGCGAGCCGCGGGCCATGGGCGAACCTGTCGTGCACGCGCTGCGGCGGGTGCTTTCGGAAGCGCGCACGACCGAAGACGCCGCTCGCCTGCTCAGCGAGCGAGCGCCCATGGTCAGCCACATCATCATCGTAACCGACGCGCACGGCCATTCGGCGACCATCGAGCGCGCCCCCGGCGAGCGAGACGCCGTGCGTTTTTTGGCGTCGCGCGCCGCCACGACCAACCATTTCGAGTCGGCGCTCAAAGACGATCCCAAAAACCTGCGCGTTCGTAGCAACACCTCCACCTTGCCGCGCCGCGCGCGCGCCGATCGCTTGCTGGCCGATTTGCCCGCGACGCCCATCACGCCCCTGGCCGCCGCCCAGCTTCTGCGCGATCGCGCCGCCGCCGACGGCTCCGCGCTCCCGCTCGGCGATCGCCGCGCCATCAACGCGCTCATCGCCACCCACGGTGTCATCATGCAGACCGGCCCGCGCGTCCTCTGGGTCAGCGAATCGCCCCACCTTTTGGGCCATTTCCGCGCGTTCGAGCTGACGCGCCTGCTCGCCCCCGACTACGATCCGGCCGCAGACACCAGCGCGCCCGAGCCGCTGCCCGAAGACGAGCTCTTGACCAGCGGCCAGTACGCAGCCTGGCGAGCCGCTCACCCATGAGCGTCCACCGCGCCACCAGCGACGATTGGTGCGCTCGAGATTTTTCACAAGAAGCTCGGAAGGACGGAAGGCGAGAGAAGGGCAAGGCGAGAATTTGAGGTTGGAGCGCGGCCGCCCGCGATCGGGCGACTCGTCGAGGCCGCTAGCGTGCCCGTCTGAGCTGAGGAGTCGTTCATCTCATGGGGCTGCCAAATCGCAGCCCGATTCGCAGAAGCTCTCGTAAGCGGCTCCAGGCCCCCCCGTGCGAGAGCTCACAGCATCGCGAGCCCTCCCCTTCGCGGGCGACAGCGCGCACCCCCTAATTCCCTTCCACCCTTCCGACCTTTCTGTGAAAAATCTGGACCGCCGTCAGCGCGCCGAACGACTCTTGCGACGTGCCTATTCCGCGTTTTGAGTCGGTGTCGAGATGGGGGCGTCGCTCACCGCTCGAGGCCGATCCAGGCGCCGCCGCAGGCCAGCCCGAACGCTAGCGGTGCGACGGCGAGGGCGAAGAGCACGCCGAGGGGCGCAACCAGCGCGAGGATGGCGACGATGGACGCCAGCGCGAGGGCGGCCGCGAGCGCGGGCTCGAGCACGCCGATGGCGGAGCTGGCCCGCGCCACCAGGTAACCGGCGAGCGGAAACGACGCCAGCAGCGCGGCCCCCAAGAGCGCGAGCGGCCCCGCCGAGGTCATGTCGCTCTCGTCGGCGGCGGAGAAATCGACGCCTAGGCGATGCCCGATGGCCACCGCCGCCACCAGCAACGCGAACATCAAGCCCACGTTCACGAACGCGCCCAGCACCACCCAACGCAGCATCAGCGGCTGGTCGTGTGGGTTGAGCGCCTCGGTGACCAAGCTGAGGCGCGGGGGCTCGGGCAGGTGCAGCCGGGCGAGCGTCCGCTGATCGGGGCTCACCTCGCGTAGCACCGAGGCCGCTCCCAAGGTCATGAACAAGAGCAGCGGCACCACGGCAACCAAGAAGCCCGGGCCGCGCCCCCAGACGATGTGAATGTACAAGCCGTGCAGCGCCACCGAAGCCAGCCAGCTCACCGCGAACCAGCTGCCACTCTGACCGCGCCGCGCCCCGAGCGTGTAGCCCCACACCCCGGTAAAGAACAGCTGCGCCGGCGCCGCGCACAACACCCTGAGGCCCAGCATGCCGTCGAACGGCGTGGTCACCAGCCGCGAAACGCCGAGCGCGGCCGAAAAACCCGCCGCCGCCGCCACCGCGTAGCACAAGCCCAAACGCGGGCCGTCGATGCGGCGCATGCGATAGAGCGGCCAGACCACCAGCGTCTTGAGCGCTTCTTCTACGGGCGCGGCCAGCAAGAAGCTGGCCATCAGCGCCGAGGCCGTGCCCGAGGCCCGCACGTCGAACGAGAGCTCGGTGAAGGCCAAGACCGTGCGCTCCACGCCTACCGCCACGAGCGCGGCCAAAGCGCCGAAGCACAGCGCGGTTGCGCTCAGGCGCCGGGAGGCGTGGCCCAGCACGCTCACGCGGCGAAATACGAAATACGCCGGCAGCACCGACGAGAGCACGACGAGGAGCCCGAACAGGAAAATCAAAAGTGCAGACCGGCGACCGCCGTCAAGGTCGTGCCCGCACCGATGCTGGACCCATCCTTTCCGTAGACCGCCGCCTCGTTCCCGCTCGTGCTGGTAGCGGCTGCAGACACCTTGCCGCGCGACAAGAACAGCAGCTCACCCGTCAGGTTGGCGCCGACCGAGAAGGTGTTGCTCAAGTAGTAGTCGAGGCCGGCGCCGATGCGCGCGTTGAAACCCTTCACGTCCGCCTTCGACGAAGCCGGCGCGTCTGTCGAGAACGAGCCGAGCGAGGCGTAACCGCCCCCGACCGTGAAATAGGGCTCCAAGCTGCCGATGGGGATGCGTAGCCCGCCTTCCGCGTTGAGCGTCCACAGCTGCCAGTCCGAAAATGAGCCCAGACGAAAACGCACGCCGGCCGTAAACACCAAGATGCGCACGCCGACGCCGGCGCCATACAGCAGGCCCGTCTGCGTGGTCTTCACCAGCTTCGGATCGAGCAGGTCGTTCGCCTTCAGGGTCTGCAGGCCCAGGTGCTCGCCCCCGATCTCGGCGTTGAGCCAGAACCACTCCAAGCCGCGCCCGGAGTCCTCTTGATCGGCCTGCTCCAGCTGCTTTTCCGTCGAGGCGGCGGCCGTGTCCTCGGGCGGAGACGCATCGCCGTCCACTGCGTCGGGCGGCCGCAAGCCTCCGGACTCGAGGTTGCTTTGCGGCGCCGCGGGCGCTGGCTCTTGTGCCAGGCCGAGCGTCGAGACGCACAGGAGCGCCGGAACGGCAAGGAGCGACGAGCTCTTCATGGCGACAGCATACCTCGGCTCCGCCCGATTTCGACCTGGCGAGCGACGATCGCGGAAAGCTCGCGCAGCTCGGGCCGCTCGGGCAGCCGGGAAAGCGCGCCCAACACCAGTTCCAGCGTCGGCACGAAGAACGGCAAGTAGCTTTTGTCACCACGCGTGCGCTCGAAGAACACGAAGCGCCCGGCGTCCTTGAGCTTGCGCTGCACCGTGATCAGCTCGAGCTCGAAGCGTAGCGCCCGCTGCTCGTCCGGCGAGAGCCCGCGCGCCTCCGCAAACTCGGCGAGCCGAGCGCTCACGAAGGCCTCGTCGAAGCTTTGATAACTGTCGCGTAACAGCGCGACCAAATCGTAGGCGCGGGGGCCCAAGAGCGCGTCCTGGAAATCGATCCAAGCAATGGTCCTGTCAGCCAGGACCATCAGATTGCGACTCTGGTAGTCGCGATGCACGAAGCCTTGCGGCAGCCCGCCGATCGACTCCACCAGGTAGCTCGTGGCGCGCTCGAACCCGGAGCGCTCGGCGTCCGAGAGCGTGACACCGAGCGCCTCGACGCCCCATTCGCGAAAATGCTCCACCTCCCAGGTGAGCAGCTGGCGGTCGAAGCCGCGCGTGCGCACGATGCTGCCCTCGGGCAGGCTCGCGAGCGCGTGCTGGGCCGCCGCCAGGTCACGAGCAGCGCGCCCGTACAGCGCATCGCGCTCGTCGGGCGTGCGCTCCAAGCGCTCGGCCAGGGTCTCGCCCAGATCCTCGACGACCAAGATGCCGCGCTCGGGCAGCGCGCCGAGCAGCCGAGGCACGCGGACGCGCGCATTTTCCAAAAGCTCGCGAACTTCCAAGAACGGCAGGCGGCGCGCCAGGCGCCGCGCCAGCACGCGCTCCGGCGCGTCCTCCGGCAACCACATGACGATGGCGCTCTGGCCGCTGGGCGCTTCGGGCTCGGCGCGGAAGAACTGCCGCGGCGACAAACCGCCCGGCAATTGGCGGAGCCGCCGGAACGTCTGACCGGTGCACGAAGCCACCAGCCGCTCGAGGTCTTGGGGCGGGCTAGGGCTCACGGTTTTGGCGGTCGTCGTCACTCCTACGACGTAGCCGCTTCGCCCCGGCGGGCAAAATTTTGGCTGGCGGCAGGGGTTCCGTAGGCGGCTCGGAGCGGCGCGGCTCCATCTGCCGAACAAATCGTGCAGACTCCGCCGCGCATGGCCCTCGCTCGACTCGGCACCGCTTGGCTCCCCCGCATCGAGCGCGTGCTCGCCGAAGCGCCGGCTTCGTGCGGGCTGGCCCTCACCCTGCCCGAAGGCGCGCTGACGCAGCTCGTCACCTGGCTCGATTTGGTCGTGGCCTGGAGCGATCGCGTCGATCTCACCGCGGCGCGGGACGCAGACACTCTCGTCGATTTGCTGCTGGCCGACGCGGCCGTGTTGGCCTGCACCGAGCTCGGTGGCAGCGCCATCGACGTCGGCAGCGGAGTGGGCGCGCCCGCCATTCCGCTCGCAATTTTGCAGCCCGCGCTCGAGCTCACGCTGGTAGAGCCACGTGAACGGCGCGCTGCGTTCTTGCGCACGTCGTGCGGCACCTTGTCTCGCCCTGACATCCGGCTCTTGCGCAAACGCTCGATGGAGGTAGAGGCCGATGTGGCAGAGCTTGCGCTATCGCGCGCTACGTTGCCGCCGCCCCTCTGGCTTCGTGAGGGCACGCGCCTCGCGCGGCGCGGAGTTTGGCTCTTGCTCGGGCAAGACGAGCCCCCGACGCACCCGTCATGGCACCCCGACCTCGATCTCAGCTACACTTGGCCGCTCACCGGCGGACGGCGGCGCGCCGTGCGCTACGCGAACGCTTCGCCTCGAGACTGAAGAGCCGGCCGAAGCCAGGCGCAAAACGGCTCAGCCGTGCCGAAACGAAGCGAAACCATCCCCAATTCGCAGATTTTTTCGGCCCTTCACCCCTTTTTTCGGCGATCCAACCGGTTGTGGCGTTTGGATTGGATAAAACGCGCGGCCTGCGGACACTTACATTTACCCCTGCTACGAACCCCTCCGTCGGCATGCCGGCGTCAGAAAAAAAGCAGGAAGATTCGAACCTCCACCCCCGTAATACATCCCAGAAGCTCGACGCGAAGATGAGCTCTTCAAAGCTTCGACGACAATTTCTGACAGTTTTGCTCCCCGTGGTGACACTTCTCCCAATGTCAGCAGGCTCGACGCCAGCACAGTGAAACTGAATAGAGAAGCTGCCTCCCCGTCCAACCGTCCAGCCCCATTTCCTACAGAGGTAAGTTGCAGATGATGCTCAAGAACCGCCTGACCGCTCTCGTTGCCGTTGCCGCCGTTGCCGTACCTGCCATTGCCTTCGCGGCGGCCAAATACAGCAAGGCGCCCGACACGAAGGAGCACGCGTCCTTCGTCAACATCCTGGGCACCGCTCCCGGCGTGAGCTTCACGGCCAAAGCCGACTCTAGCAACATCAAGGTCGAAGACGACGGCACGGTCATCAAAGTCTCGATCGACGGCACCAAGCTCCAGACCGGAATGAAGCTGCGTGACGATCACATGAAGAGCCAGGTGTTCGCCAAAGGCAAGACGGTCGTGTTGAGCGTCACCCACGCAGATCTCGACGCGGGCCTGAAGTCGGGCAGCGTCAAGGGCACCTTGAAGTTCAGCGACAAGGAAGCCAAGCCCATCGTGATCAAGGGCGCTTCCCTGTCGGGCGGAGTGGTCAAGGGAAAGATCAGCACCTCGCGCTCTGCGCTCGGCATTCCGGAGGCATGTATGCCGCCCGTCAACGTCCCGTGCGTGAAGGACCCGCTCGAGGTCGACGCCTCCATCAACATCAAGGCTAATTGACGAGAGCGGCGCTACGCCGCAATCGCATTCGGAACTTTCACCCGCCTGGCGTCGCCTGGCGGGTGAAGTGCTTTTGTATCGAGCTACATTCGCGCACGAGCCGCGCTCCTCGCCGAGACGTGGCCGCTCCCAAGCGCGAGCTGTCATTGTCGGCCAAAGGGCGCCAAATCCCCGCCTGGATCGGCGCACAGTAGTTGACGCGCAAGCTGGCGCACGGCAGAAGGATGAAGCCATGGTGAGCCCGAGCCGCGGTGTATCTGCCGCGCCCCCCAAACCGCTCCTCCTCCTCGCTCGCGTCCTGCTCCTGCTGGTGCCGCTCGCCATGTTTGCCGCCCCTCGCGAGGCGCACGCCTACACTTGGATGATCAAGCACGGCTACGCCACGTGCGGCGCTTGCCACACCGATCCGTCGGGAGGCGAGCTGCTCACGTTCTACGGCCGCGTGCTCTCGGGCGAAGTCCTGAGCACCCATTGGGGTGAAGCGGAGCAAACGGCTCGAGGTCACGCTCGGCCGACGCGCTTCGCCGCCGACCCGACGCGCTTCGCGGCTCGCGCCAAGCTGGCCGACAAGGAGGGCGACGCCGAAGCCAGCGAGGGTGAAGAAGCCGCCCCCGCCGAAGCCAACGAAGGCAGCGCGGACGCCAGCGCTGATGCCGCCACGAGCGAGAACGCGGAGGCGCCCGCGGCCGCGGCCGAGACGCCTACCGATATCACCCCTTTCATGTTCGGCCTGTTCGGCTTGCCCGATTGGCTGCAGCTGGGCGGCTCGTACCGCCACCTGAACGTCATCACGCCGACGAGCGACTCCAAGTTCGCCACGTTTCCGATGATGATGGACCTGTACGGGCAGGCGCAGTTCGGCAGCTTCAAGATCGGAGGCAGCATCGGCGGCGCACGCGTCGCCGCGGGCTCGCCGTACGCCCGCCCAGCGCAAGTCACCGGCAATCAAGGTAAGGACTGGAACCTCATTTCGCGAACCCACTACGTGGGCTACGACATCACGGGCGAGCTGCAGGTGCGCGGCGGGCGCCTGAATTTGCCGTTCGGCGTGCGCATTCCCGAGCACGTCATGTGGGTCCGGCAAGCCACGCGCACCGACCGTGAATCGGCGCAGCAGCACGGCGTCAGCATCAACTACACGGTCGAAAAGGCGCGCGTCGAGGTGATGGGCATCGCGGGTAACTACCAAATCAACCCCGACAAATACCGCGAGCGCGGCTACGCCGGCTATTTCGAGTACTTCCCGACGCCCGAGATGTCGGTGGGCGTCTCTTCGCTCGTCACCGTGGCCAAAGATGATCGCCTGCTGCTCGAGGGCAAGAGCATGACGCGCATGGCCCATGGCGCCATGTTCCGCACCGCGATGGGCTCCAAGACGGTCTTCGTGGCAGAAATCGACGGCCTCTTCCGCTCACGCCACGAAGCTGGCTACGTGGGCTTTGCGCAGTTGGATGTGGAGCCCACGCAGGGCCTGCACTTCATGCTGACCGGTGAGATGCTCGACGAAGGTCACGCCAAGGCAATCCCCGGAGTCGCCGCGACTCCCCGCACCGCTGGCTCCGGCAAACCGAAGGTCGGCGGTTGGCTCTCGGCCGCTTGGTGGTTCTTGCCCCACTTCGACGTTCGCATCGACGGGGTGCAACGTACTGGAGAGGATCTCCAGGTGCTGGCTCAGCTTCACGTCTACCTGTGAGCTCCCCTATGTCTACTTGGAAATCCGCCAAAAGTGTCGTGAGCCTGCTCGTCGCCATCGGCGCGGCCACGTTACTGCCCAGCCCTGCCCGCGCTTCGCAAGAGTTTCCCGAAGCCATTCAAGAGGCCGCCGGCATGCCGTGCGCGCCTTCGTGCAAGCTCTGTCACGGCAAGCCGGTCGGAGACTTGGCGAGCTTCACGGCCAAGGCCCTCTCGGTCGCGCTGATCAGCCAAGGGTTCGCGCCGGCCGCTCACGACACGAACTTCGTGAAGCAAGCTTTCGCCAAGTACAAGGCGGACCCGAACAACGCGGAGCAGGTGCAAGCGCTGGTCGAGGGTACCGATCCCGAGACGGGCGAAGCGCTGTGCGGCCCGACCTACGGGTGCGGCGCCCACGTCGCCAAGCAGGCGCCACCCGCCGACCTTGCCGCTCCGCTCTGGGTCGTCGGAGCCATGGTGGTGGGCGGGCTCTTGCGCCGTCGCAAGCCTGGTGCCAGCTAAATTCGAGGTCGTAGTGCCATGAAAGCAACCGTCGTTCTGACCGCGAGCATCGTATTTTCGCTGGCCGGCACGCCGACGGCCAGAGCCTCGGAGGTCTTTCCCGGAGCGCTGCAAGAAGCCGCCGGTATCGAGTGCGTGCCGGTTTGCTTGATGTGTCACACCAGCAACCCTGGCTCCGCCACCACCTGGCAAGCCCGGCCATTGGCGCTCGCGCTCTACGCCAACGGCGCAAGCAAGGGCGACGTCGATTCGCTGAAGGCGGCTTACAGGAAGTTCGAGGCCGATCCGGCCAACGCCGCCGCCGTGGCCGACGTCAAGGCGGGTCGCGAGCCAGGAACCCACATGAACGTCTGCGGCCCCGTTTACGGCTGCAGCACGCACGTGGCCCAACAGGCGGCCGCGCCGCGCGATTTCAGCGGGCCGCTTTGGGTCGTGGGGGCGGTGGTGGCGGGCGGGCTACTGCGCCGCCGCAAGCCCCGCGCCTAGTTGTTGCCGCCAGCGCCGGCCAGGTTGCCCGCGCCCGCTTCGCTCGCACCCGCCGCGCCGTTGTCGGCACCGCCCAGGTTTGCGCCCCCATTGGCCACGCCGCCGTCGGCACCACCGGCCCCGCCGCCTTGATTGGCGCCACCGTTGCTGGCGCCACCAGCGCCGCCACCGGGAACCGCGGGCGTGCCGCCAGCGCTGCTGCCCGTGCCGCCTGCGTCGCTACCCGTACCAGCGGAAGGGTTGCCATCGCCGCCGCTGCCGGGAGCAGCACCGCCGACACCGTCGGGAATCTTGCTGCGATCGACGTCGGTGATGAGCGTGCAGCTAGCGGCTGCAACGAGCACGCCGAACGAGGCCAAAAGCAAGGGGTGAGGGAGACGCATCTGAATTGCCACCTTTGCGTCGGTTCTGGACGCTAAAGCCCATTTTTCCTCGGTAAAGCGCGCGAGCGCAAGCAACAAAGCGGGTTTGATGGCGAAGATTTCCGGCAGCTTGGCCAAGCCGGCCTCGCGGCTGGGCTACGCGGGGCATTCATGCCGTTTTTTCTCGAGCACGCGGCGCTTTCGGTAACCTCGGCCGGTGCAAGTTCACCTGATCGACGGCACCTTCGAGCTGTTCCGTGCTTTCTTCGCCGTGCCGTCCTCGCGAACGAGCGCCGGGGTCGAGGTCGGAGCGGCGCGCGGCCTGCTGCGTGGCTTCACCGCTTGGCTTTCGTCGGGTGAGGTCAGCCACGTGGCGTGCGCGTTCGATCACGTCATCGAGTCGTTCAGGAACGAGCTCTTCGATGGCTACAAGACCGGCGACGGCATCGAGCCCACCCTGTACGCGCAGTTCGGGCTCGCCGAGCGCGTGACACGCGCGCTCGGCATCGTCACCTGGCCCATGATCGAGTTCGAAGCCGACGACGCGATCGCGACCGCGGCGCATCGTTTCGCCGAGCACCCTGACGTGACGCGCGTGGTGATCGCGTCGCCCGACAAAGACTTGGCGCAGTGCGTGCTGAACGAGAAAATCGTGTGTTGGGATCGTTTGCGCAACAACTGGCTCGACGCCGCCGGCGTGGTGACGAAGTTCGGCGTGAGCCCCGCTTCCATCCCCGACTACTTGGCGCTCGTCGGCGACAGCGCCGACGGCATTCCTGGAGTGCCACGCTGGGGCGCCAAGTCTGCGGCGACGGTGCTGGCCGCGTACCTGCACCTCGAAGACATTCCGACGAGCGCGAGCGCTTGGCGCGTCAAGGTGCGCGGCGCGGACGCGCTCTCGCAGAGCTTGGAGGCGATGCGCGAGCAGGCGCTACTGTATCGACGCTTGGCGACGCTGCGCCGCGACGTGCCGCTGCGTGAAGAGCTGGCCGATCTGCGCTGGCACGGGCCGGCCGAGGCTGAGCTCTCCGCGCTGTGCGAAGAGCTGGGCGAGCCCAACGTCTTGGAACGCTTGCGCGGCAAGGGCCAGCCGCGCACCAGCTGAGCTGGGCTTCAAGCGGCTCGTCTTGCCCCCCGGCTTGCGCGGCGTCGACACGCGCTGCAGGCGGTGGAACGTTGCCACGCGTTGGTCGAGCCCGGGCCACTCGGCGGAGCAGCGACGCCCCGCGTAGCCGTTGAGTGTGGCTTGTAGCCACGGTACGCCGCTGCGGCTGCACGTAAAATAGGCGCGCTTCAGCGCGTCGGACGCGGCCTGCACCTGCACGCGTGTGTTTTCTACGCCGTGCAGCTGATCCCAAATCGGGGCGGTGAACAGATTTTTGTGTAATTGCCACGCAGAACGCGCGCGACCGCGATCACACTCGTGAGGCTTGCACTGGCCACGCTGAATGCGCAGCGAAAACGTGCTCTCGTGATAGCCAATGGTCAGTAGGAGCGCGGCCCATTCGCGCGGGGCGCGCGGGGCGTCACGGCTGACCTCGGCGATGGCGGCCGCGATGCCCTCGAGCTGCGCGCTCTTGTCCGGATCGCCGCGATCTTCGACGAAACAGGGCAAAGACTCCATGGCCGCGCGCACCCACGCCGCGTGCTTGACGTCCGCGAAGGCGAGAGTCGCGAAGCACAGGGCGAAAGGGAGCACCGGCGCCGCGATGAGTCTTTTGAGAACGTGCCTCATGTCGCGTTTGAAGACGCTGTATAGCCGAACTCGAGCGCACGGCAAGTCACCCCTCGGTAAGACGCGAGTCTGGCCAAATCGACAGCCATTCATCGCCGAGCTCGGAGTCGAAGAACTGGATGAAGGTGCGCGCGGGGGCTCCCTGCTCTCTCAGTTTTGCAACGAGACGCGCGAGTCCCGTTTCGAGATTGCAAAGCGCCAGGTCCACGTACGAGGTCTTCAAACCGAAGCCGACACCCGTCACTACGCCGTCGCCCGCGACGCACTCCGACAGCGCCGCCTCGAGCGCGGCGCGACGCGCAACACGCGCGCTCATGGTTCGCTCCTCGTCTTGGTAGCTCACGAACACGAAGCGCTCGCCCACGCGCGAGAAGCGGCGCGACGCGCACGGAGAGCCATCCAAGTAACAACGCAACAACTCCGGCGTGCACGTGCTGGCCAAAACCAAATCGTCTTTGCGTTCGCTGCTCGCTCCCTCGACAGGCTCCGTCTCGAGCAACGTCCAGTCGCCGCCGCGCGCGTCGTCGTCGCCGGCGACGGCGTTCACGGAGCCGGTGACACAAGTGCGCGCGAGCTCGGCGCGCGTCCGTTCGGGCAAGCCTTGCAGCACGCCCAGCACCGCGGCCGCGACTGTGTCGAACAACTCGTGCAGCCGCAACGAAGTGCGCGGCGCGTTCACGTCGAGCACGCGCAGCGACCCGCCGCGCGGCGCGGGCGTTACGTGCACGGCGCCGATCCAAGTCTCGAACACGCGATCTCCCACCAGCGCCCGGACCAGGTTTTCTGCGGCATTTTGCTCATGTTCGGAGCCCTGGCCCCCCGGCACGCCCAGCGTTATCTCCAGCAGGTGGCCGCGCCCGAAGCCGGCGCGAACGGACACGTCGGCGAGCTCCAGCTCGTGCGAGGCGCGCACTTCGGCGAGCGCTTGCTCGAGCGGTACGGCCATGCGCCCGAGCGACACGGCGCAAGCCAGATCGGCCGGCGCCTGCTGGAGCAGAAGCTCGGCGAGCGGCCACGCGCTGGCCTCGAAAGCCGTGAGCTCGGCGACGGCGAGCTCGAAAGCGGGCTCACGCCGAACCGTGAGCGCGACGCGCGGATCGATCGCGTCCATCAACGCGCAGGCGGTGGCGTCGTCTCCTTCGCGCAAGCACTGCCACGCCGCGCGCGCGCGCTCCCCGGCGCGCGTCTTCTCGCGCTGCTCCGCCATCGACAAGTCCCCGAAGCACAACCGCATCAGCGTCTCCGTCGCCGCGGCTTGCGCGGACCGTACTCGACGACCTCGACCTCGATCTTGGCGACGCCCGCCTTGAGCATGCCCAGGTGCTCGGCCGCCGCTCGCGAGAGATCGAGGATGCGCCCGCGCGGACCGAACGGGCCGCGATCGGTCACGCGCACGTAGACGCGCTGCCCACCACCCAAACGGGTGACACGGAGCACCGTGCCAAAGGGCAGCGTGCGGTGTGCGGCCGTGAACGCGGATGGCTCGTAAGGGGCGCCGCTGGCCGTGGGACGCCCGGTAAATTTGTCCGCGTAGTACGAAGCACTGCCGTGCAGGACTGCGAGCGCCCGCGCGTTGCCGTAGCGTTGCCTGAGCTCTTCGTTCGTGGCGCTGTGGTCACGAACGGGGCCTGCGCTCGAGCCAGGTCGGCGATTTTGTCCCGAATTTTCGGGCGCTTCCGGCGCATTTCGACCGGCCCGCGCGGGCTTGGTTCCGTGGCTCTGCGCCGCCGGTCCGGAGCGCGCAGCGCCCACGGCGTGTGGCGACTTGGCATGCGGCTGATCGCCGCACGCACCGAGCTGCAGCAGCCACCAGGACGCCGCAACGAGCCGAAGGCTCCGCCGCATACTCCACTTGTAGCGGATTTCGCCGAGCAGCGAAAGCATGCAGGCGCTAAGGTGACCGCCGTGTCGGTGCACATTTCCAGCCCCGAGAGCTCTTCTCGCGACCTCAGCGTCACTTCTTCGCCGAGTGAGCACGTAAGCTTTGCCTCGCGCCCGCCGCTCGGGGACGACCTACCGCGCGCCAAGCTAACCCGCGAGGGTGTTCGGCTCGGCGAGCAGCTGGTGCCGCTGTTGTCTGGCTCCGCGCACTATTTTCGTCTCGAGCCGGACAGCTGGCGCACCTGCCTCGAGGCCATGCGCGAGATGGGTTGCACGGTCGTCGACGTGTACGTGCCGTGGAGCGTGCACGAGTCGGCCGACGGCTCACTCGATTTTGGAGCGCGCGATCGGCGCCTCGACGTAGTGGAGTTCCTGCGCATCGCCGCCGACGTCGGCCTGTATGCGCTCGTGCGGCCGGGCCCACACATCAACGCAGAGCTCAGCGGCTTCGGCCTGCCCGACCGCGTGTTGTGGGATGAAAAATGTCAGGCGCGCTCGGCGGCCGGCGAGCCCGTCGTTTTGCCGATGCCTCCGCAGGCGTTTCCGGTACCGAGCTACGCGAGCGGCGATTTTCTACGCGAGGCCTGCGCGTGGCTCCGCAGCGTCGCCGAGTTGCTCGGACCGCTCACGTGGCCTCACGGGCCCATCGTGATGTGTCAGGTCGACAACGAAGGCGCGCTGTACTTCCGCGACGGCGTCTACGAGCAGGACTATCACCCGGACGCTTTGGCCGCTTTCCGGCGCTTTCTCGAGGCGCGCTACCAAACTCCGGCTCGGCTCGGCGCGACGTACGGCATCTCGGCGGACACCTTCGATATTTCTCCGCCGCGACGCTTCGACGCGAAGGACGCCTCGGGGCTCGCCCGCCAGCTGGATTGGGCCGAGTACCAAGAGACGTTGATCGCCGACGCTTTCGCGACGTTCCGCGACGCGCTGTCGCACGCCGGCCTGGAGCGGGTTCCGACTTGTCACAACCTGCCCATGGGCGAGTCCGCCACGCCGCTGGACCCGGCCCGCTTGGGCAAGGTCGTCGAATGCTTGGGCATGGACTACTACCACGTGGCCGCCGAGGGCTCGGCCGACGCCATCTTGAAGCGCACGAGCGAGATCGTGACGCGCGCCGACGCCTTCGAGTATCCAGCGTTCGCGGTCGAGCTGGCCGCCGGCTTCCCGCCCTTCTTTCCTCCGCTCACCGAGCAAGACAACCGCTTCGCGGCGCTCTCCTGTCTGGCCGCTGGCATCCGCGGCTTCAACCTGTACATGGCGGTCGAGCGCGATCGCTGGATCGGCGCTCCCATCGATCGCTTCGGCGCGCGACGCCCGGTGTTCGATTTTTGGCAGAGCTTGAACGAAGCGGTGCGGCGCACCAAGCTCTACGAGCTCTCACGCGCCGCGGACGTGTGCATCGTCGTGCCGCGCAGCGTGCACCGGTTGGAGCGCCTGCTGCATGCGTTCGGCCCGATAAGCGCCGCGGCCTTCGACATCATGGGGCTCTCGGCCTACGACTCGTGCCTCGAGCAAGGGCCGTTCGCGAGCCCGCTGTTCGATGCCGAGCGGTTCTTGCGTCGCCTGCTCGAAGCGCTCTCGGCGCAAGGGCTGGCTTACCGAGTAGCCGGCAACGACTCGGCGGCGAGCGCCTTGGCCGAGTCACGCTTCGGCTTCGTCATCTCGGCGGTAGGGCTGGAAAACGAGCTGTGGCAGACCCTGCTCGACGTCGCGAGCCGCGGCACCGAGCTGCGCTTCGGCGTGAGGCTGCCCGCGCTGGCGCCGAGCGGTCTCGAAGCCTTGGCGCCGGCGTCACCGGCGGCGTCGGCGCAGCTCGCGGTCCTGACCGAGCAGGATTTGCCGGGTGAGCTCAACGCGCTCGCCGCTCGCCACGCTGCGTTTCGCCTCGAGGCCGGCCACGGCATTCGAACGAGCTTATTTCGCGACGCCGCGGGCCGCGGCCGTGTGTTGTTCCTCACCAACACGACACGCCACGCCGAGGTCGCACGCGTCGAAACCGGCGCGCTCGTGCGCTCCCCGAGCGGGCCGAACGGCGAGCTGAACGAGGCCACTGACGCCCTCGACGAGGCCGTCTTCCGTGCTACGTTCGGCGCGCTCGAAGTTCCGCTCTCACCCCACAGCGTGAGGATGCTGGAGCTGAAGTAGCCCGCGGCCCGTCGCTCGCGGGTCGCCACCTCCGATCGGCCGCGCGTCATGCTCCTCGAAATCAACCCCGACAATCCCGAACCGCGCAAAATCAAGCGAGCCGTCGAGGCGCTGGAGGCCGGCGAGGTCATCGCCTACCCCACCGACACCGTGTACGGCCTGGGTTGTGATCTGTTCAACAAGAAGGCGGTCGATCGCCTGTACCAAATCAAAGGCATCGACAAATCTCAGATGCTGGCGTTCGTTTGCCAGAACCTGGGTGACGTCGCGCGCTACGCCGTGATGCACGACAGCGTGTACCGGGTGCTGAAGCAGTACCTGCCCGGCCCCTACTGCTTCATCCTCGAAGCCACGCGCGAGGTGCCGAAGATCATCCAGACGCCCAGAAAGACGGTCGGCGTGCGGATCCCGAAGCACCCCGTCGCGCTCGCCATCGCGGCGGAGCTGGGGCGTCCTATCGTCTCCAGCACCGCCGCCCGGCACGGCGAGGCCCCCGACCCCGACCCGCGCGAGGTGGCTCTGCTGTTCCCCGGCCTTTCGCTAGTGCTCGACGCGGGTGCGGGCGGCACGGTCCCAACCAGCGTCGTGGACCTCAGCGGGCCCAAACCGCAGATAGTGCGCGTTGGCGCCGGTGACGTCTCGGCTTTCGAATGATTGTGTTCCAGGAAATGGGGCACTAGACTCGCCCCGTTGCCATGACGTTCGTCGTAACCGACAATTGCCAGCGTTGCCGTTTCACCGATTGTGTCGCCGTCTGCCCCGTGGATTGCTTCCACGGCGACGCGGAGATGCTCTACATCGATCCGAACGAGTGCATCGACTGCGGCGCCTGCGTGCCGGAGTGCCCAGTCGAAGCAATCTTCGACGAGACCCAGCTCCCGGACGGCAAGCAGGAGTGGATCAAGATCAACGCAGACAAGGCGGCGGGCTTGCCAGTCATCAACGCCAAGCAAGATCCATTGCCCGGCGCCGAAGAACAAAAAGAGAAGCTCGGCTTCTAAGAGGCTCGGGTTCTGCGGCGAGCGCTCTCTAGCGTGCTGGTCATCTTCGACTGCGACGGCGTGCTCGTGGATAGCGAGCCCATTGCCGCGCGCCTGACGGCCGAGGCCGTTTCGGAGGTGGGCTGGCCCATGTCCCCAGAGGCCGCGAAGGCCGAGTTTCTGGGCGACACCTTCAAGAACATCATTTTGCGGGTCGAGGAGCGCATCGGCAAGCCGGTGCCGGCGGAGTGGCCCGCCCGGAGCCAAGCCAATCTGCTCCGTGCGCTGGAGCGTGAGCTCACGCCCATCGCCGGGGCGCGCGAGGCGGTCGAGGCGCTGCTGGCCGGCGGGGCCCAGCTGGCCGTAGGCTCGCAAGGGTCGCACCAGAAAATGCAGCTCACGCTGGGCGTGACGGGGCTCTTGCCCTTCTTCGAGGGCCGCATCTTCTCGGCCTCACAAGTGGAGCGCCCCAAGCCCGCGCCCGACCTGTTCTTGCTCGCCGCGCAAACGCTGGGTTTTGCGCCTTCGCAAACCGTAGTCGTCGAAGACAGCACGCGCGGCGTGAAAGCCGCGCTCGCCGCCGGCATGCGCGTCTTCGGTTACACCGCGTCGGTGGGCCGCGAAGCCATAGTCCGAGCCGGCGCCGAGCCCGTCGACGACCTCACCCAAATCCCTTCGCTACTCGGTCAATGATTCCGAGTCGGAGGGGCGGATCCGCGACGGACGTGCGCGGACCCAGATTTTTTTCGCAGGAAGGGTGGAAGCGCAGGAAAGGCGAACAGAGAGAGGGGCGCCACAACCGGTCGCGTGCTCGCGTCGCGCTTCACGCCCTTGAAACGCGACGCGAGAGGCACAAGCGCGACGCGGGATCCGTATCGTCGCTGCGCCCCCCATTCTCGCCTTCCCCCCTTCCGATTTCCTGTAAAAAAATCTGGGTCCACCAACGCCGCCCAACCGCCGCAAAGCGACTTATTTCAGGTTGAGTTGGGCGCGCGTTTGGAATTGGAGCACGGCGCGCTGTTTTGGATCTTTGGCGCCCAGCTGGGCGGCGAGCATGGAGCTGATTTGGCCCTGCGCGGGCAGGAGGCTGCCCAGCCCGAGCTGCACGGTGCCCTCGGAGGCGGCCTGGAACTCGGCCAGGGTCTTGTCGATGTTGGGCGGTAGGCCTGGGAAATTGAAGCTGCGGTTGGCCGCGTAACGCTTGGTGCTCACGTCCAGCGTCACGCCTTGAGGGGTCACCTCTTTCACTTTGATCATGCGGTAGGTCACCAAGTCGAGATCCAAAACCTCGTCACGGCTGGTGACCATGAAGTAGCCGCCCGCGCCCAGAGGCTTGTCGGGGTAAGGAATTGTCAGCAAGCTGAGCGAGTCGGACAGCGAGCGCACGATGTTCTTGAACTCTTCGGGAGCGCCCTTGGGCGTCTCGAAGTGGAAACCGGCGCCCGCTCCACCCGGCAAGATGCTGTATTCGACCTTGCTGCCTTTCAGCTTGGCGAGCTGATCGCTCAGCTCCTTCGGCACCTGCGCCGCGTCGAGGTCGACCTTGGCGCCCGTGACCCGCACCGTCACGGGCATGGAGACGGGAGCGTCTCCTTCTTTGCCGCCCTCGACCTTCTTCGGTTCGAGCGTGACGTTGAGCAGCACCGGGAACGGATCTTGGCGCGGGTCTTGTTGCAGCGCGATCTGGATGGTGCCGGTCAGCTTGGGCGGAGACTTTCCCGGTCCGAGCTGCTGCTTCGGATCCGTGCCCTCGCTGCCGAGCGTGAGCTTCGGCATAGCGCCGCGCGCGAGCTCCTTGTCGGCCGCGCCGGGCGCGAACACGCCGTCGGGCGGCGGACCGCCTTCGGCCTGGGGAGGAGCACCACGGGCACCGGAGCGCTCGACGGAAGCCGCCGCGACGGCTTGCGCCAGATCCGGATCGATCGCCTCGACTTTGGAGGCGGCGGTCTCCTCCTTCTTGGCCGTCGACTCGGGCTTCGGCTCGTTCTTTTCGCAGGCCGCGAGGGCCAGCAGAACCAACAAAGACAGGGATTTTGCGCGCATGGCGAGTGGCCGCTTATAGCAGGGGGAGGGCGAAGGCTGGCAAGCGCCTAGCGCCTGCCGGCCCGCAAAGCCCGCGCCGGCCGCGGTTTATTCCCGGGTCTTCTCCAGCACTTCCTTCAGAACCGAGACCAGGGTCGAGAGCTGGTACGGCTTCTGAATGAAGCCGGCCAGCCCCTTGCCCACGAAGCGCTGGGTCACGTCTTGCTCGTTGTAGCCGCTGGACAAGATGACACGGACCCCCGGCCGCATGCGGCGCAGCTCGCGGAAGGTCTCGGCGCCGTCGACGTGCGGCATCGTCAAATCCACGATCGCACAAATGATGTCGTCGGCCCGCTCGCGAAAGCGAGCGATGGCCTCGGAGCCGTCGGCCGCCGTCACCACCGAGAAGCCGATGCGCTCGAGCATCTTGCGGCCGACCGCGCGCACCGACTCGTCGTCGTCGACCAAGAGTACGGTGCCCTTACCCTCGTAGATGCCGCGAATCGCGCTGCCCACGTCGCGAGCCCCAGCGCGTTGACTGGCGGGGAACAAAACCTTGAACGTCGTACCGCGGCCCAGCTCGCTATACACCTTGATCGCGCCGCGGTGGCCACGCACGATGCCCAGCACGGCCGCCAAGCCCAGCCCTCGTCCGGTGAACTTGGTCGTGAAAAACGGGTCGAAGATGCGCGTGCGCGTCTCGGCGTCCATACCGGCGCCGGTGTCTGCGACCTCGAGGTAAACGTACATGCCCTCGGCCAGCTGCTCGTCGAGCCACGACTCGGACAAGTATTGACGATCGCAATCCATGGCGCCGGTCGAGATGGTGATGACGCCCGAGCGCTCGCCGATAGCCTCCGAGGCGTTGACGACCAAGTTCATCACCACCTGGCGCAGCTGTGACGCGTCGGCGTCTACGCTCGGCAGGTTCGGCGCAAAATTGAGCTTCATGATGGCGTTCTTGGAGATGGACACGCGCAGCATGTGCAGCATCTCCTCCACCACCCTCTGCAGCTCGACCGCCTGAATGACGAAGCGGCCCTTGCCCGAGTAGGCGAGCATCTGCTTGCACAGCTCGGTGGCGCGCTGCGCAGCCCGGCGGATCTCGGCCAAGTCTTCGCGCGCTTCGGAGGAAGCGGGCAGGGCGTCCAGCGCCAAATCGGCGTGGCCCAGCACGGCCATCAACAGATTGTTGAAATCGTGGGCAATGCCGCCGGCCAGCACGCCCAGGCTCTCCAGCTTCTGCGTCTGCTGGATCTGCGACAGGAACTTGAGGCGCTCGTCTTCGGCGCGGCGCCGTTCGCTCGCGTCACGCAAGATTAGCGTCAGTAGCTGCTTCCTCTGCAGCGTGCATTGAGACAGCGCACACTCGAGCGGGAACACTTCACCCGTGACGCGCTGGCCGCTCAGCTCACCCACCGTGCCGATGCGGCGACTGGCCAAGCCCGACTGCATGAACTCCAGGATTTGTTCGCGGTTTTGCGCGCGGTGTTGCGGCGCTATCAGCTCGCTGAAATCGCGACCTTGCGCTTCCGCCGCGCTGCAGCGAAACATTTTTTCTGCCGCCGGATTGAACAGCAATACGCGCTGCTCTTCGTCCAGCGACACGATGGCGTCCATGGCCGACGCCACCAGCGCGTCCAGCCGGGCGTCCCGCTCCAGCGTCTGCTGTTCGGCCCGCTTCTGCTCCGTAATGTCGTAAAGCTGGACGGCGGCTTGGCCTGGGCGCGGAGAGTAGGCGCGCCAGTCGACGTAACGGTCAACCCCCGCCACGTAGTCGAGGCGCGACTCGGCTTCTCCGGTTGCGGCCACGCGGGCGAGAAAGTCGAGGTACTCGAGATCGAAGTGGGGCAGCGCTTCGGTGACGAGCTTTCCCAGCAGCGTGGCCGGTTCCGCGCGCACCAGTTGCCCGAACGCCGGGTTCACCTCGAGCAAGCGTGCGTTCACGATCCTGCCGCTCTCGTCCGCGACGAGCTCATAGAGCACGAAGGCCGCGCTCATATTGTTGAACAGCAGCCGGTGGCGCTCTTCGATGGCCCGAAGCCGCTCGAGCTCGCCTTGCGATGAATCGGACACGCCGTACGACCTGTACCCGAGGGCGAGCAGTAAAGGCGGAGCGAAGCGCCCTGCCCTCTGAAATGCCCAGACATGGCGCTGCAAATTGCGCCTGGGCTGCAAATATCGAAGATGCTCGGCACGCGGCAAAGTCCGCTCCACGCCGGGGCGAGCTTGGTCACATCTCCGCCTGCGGCTGTTCGCATCGCAAAGGTCAGCTCGACACCGAGCTGACGTTGCGGATCAGAGGGGCCTAGCCATGCTGGCAAAAATCAGCGCGGCCCTCCCTCGAGGAAGGCCGCGCTACTTTCAATCGTTCGAGCCCTGACCGTTACAACTTGGCGAGGATGTCGTTGAACGTCTTGCTCGGGCGAAGGGCGGCCGAGGCCTTGGCCGTGTCGGGCTGGTAGTAGCCGCCGACATCCACGGGCTTGCCCTGCGCGTCGATCAGCTCTTTCACGATGGCCGCTTCGCTCGCTTCGAGCGCGGCCGCGATGGGCAAGAACACCTTCTTCAAATCGGCGTCCTTGCTCTGCGCGGCCAGCTCCTGCGCCCAGTAGTAGCAAAGGTAGAAATGGCTGCCGCGGTTGTCGATGCCGCCGACCTTGCGCGACGGTGACTTGTCGTTCTCGAGGAACTTGCCGTTGGCGGCGTCGAGCGCGTCGGCCAGTACTTTGGCTCTATCGTGCTTGAACACGATGCTCAAGTGCTCGAGCGACGCGGCCAGCGCGAAGAACTCGCCCAGCGAATCCCATCGCAAGTAGTTCTCTTGCAAGAACTGCTCGACGTGCTTGGGCGCGCTGCCGCCCGCGCCGGTCTCGAACAAGCCACCGCCCTTCATCAGCGGCACGATCGACAGCATTTTCGCGCTGGTTCCGACCTCGAGAATGGGAAATAGGTCCGTCAGGTAATCGCGCAGCACGTTGCCAGTTACCGAAATGGTGTCTTGACCGGCGCTCAAGCGCTCGAGCGTGAGCTGCGTGGCGGCGGCGGGCGGCAAAATGCGGAGGTCGAGGCCAGACGTGTCGTGCTCCGCCAAGTAGCGCTTCACCTTGGCGATGAGCTGGGCGTCGTGGGCGCGCTGCTCGTCGAGCCAGAAGACGGCCGGCGTCTTGCTGAGGCGAGCGCGGTTGACGGCCAGCTTGACCCAGTCTCGTACGGGGGCGTCTTTCGTTTGGCACGCGCGCCAGATGTCGCCCGCCTGAGCGCTGTGCTCCAGAAGCACCTTGCCGGATGCGTCGACGACCCGCACCGTACCCGCGCTGGGGATCTGGAAGGTCTTGTTGTGCGAGCCGTACTCTTCGGCGGCCTGCGCCATCAAGCCCACGTTCGGCACCGAGCCCATCGTCTTCGGGTCGAAGGCGCCGTGCTTGCGGCAATAGTCGAGCGTGGTCTGGTAGACGCCAGCGTAGCTGCTGTCGGGAATCAGGGCGAGCGTGTCAGCCAGCTTGCCTTGGGCGTCGTACACCTTGCCGCCCGCGCGGATCAGCGCCGGCATCGAGGCGTCTACGATCACGTCGCTGGGCACGTGCAGGTTGGTGATGCCCTTGTCCGAGTTGACGTACGAAAGGCCCGGGCCAGCGGCGTAGGCGGCCTGAATGTCGGCCTCGATGGTGGCCTTCTGCTCGGCGGGCAGGCTCTGGATCTTCTCGACCAAGTCGCCAAAGCCGTTGTTCAGGTCGACGCCCAGCTTGCTGAACGTGTCGCCGTGCTTGGCCAATAGATCCTTGAAGAAGACGCGCACGGCGTGGCCGAAGATGATCGGGTCGGAGACCTTCATCATCGTGGCTTTAAGGTGCAGCGAGAACAACAAGCCCTCGCGCTTGGCGCGCGCTAGCTGCTCTTCGTAAAACGCCACGAGCGCGGCCCGGCTCATGAGGGTCGCGTCCAAGATTTCTTCCGCCTTCAGCGCGAGCTTGGGCAAGAGCACGGTGACCGTGCCGTCGGCCGCGTGCAGCTCGATCTTCGCCTCGGTCGCGGCGGGCAAGGTCAGAGACTTCTCGTTGGAGAAGAAGTCGTTCTGGCTCATCGTGGCGACGTTGGTCCGCGAATCTGGCGACCATTTACCCATCGAGTGCGGATGCTTGCGCGCATACTCTTTGACCGCCTTGGGCGCTCGGCGATCGGAGTTACCTTCGCGCAGCACGGGGTTGACGGCGGAGCCCTTGACCCGATCGTAGCGGGCCTTGGCGTCCTTTTCCGCGTCGGTCTTGGGCACCTCGGGGTAGTCGGGGACGGCGTAGCCGTGAGCTTGCAGCTCGGCGATGGCCTCCTTCAGCTGCGGCACCGAAGCGCTGATGTTCGGCAGCTTGATGATGTTGGCCTCGGGTTCGAGCGTCAACGCGCCCAGCTCCGCCAGCGAATCGGGCGTGCGCTGCGCCTCGGGCAGCGCGCTCGAGAACGCGGCCAAGATGCGGCCCGCGAGCGAGATGTCGCGCGTCTCCACGCTCACACCCGCGTGCTTGGTGAAAGCCTGCACGATGGGCAGGAGCGAATACGTGGCGAGCGCAGGCGCTTCGTCGGTCTGGGTGTAAATGATGGTGGGCGCTTTGGACATGTGAAAGGGCCGGGATTCTGCCAGGAAGCGGGCCGAGCCGCCAGCTGCTATAGCAGGCCGCCCCACGCATGGACGCACAGGCCACGCCAGCAGCGCCAGACGCTCCCAAAGTCGAATTCATCGCGCTCGTGGCGCTGACCACGTCGCTCGTCGCCATGTCGATCGACACGATGCTGCCCGCTCTGGGAGCCATGGCCACGGAGCTGGGGGCGGCCCACGCCAACGATCGGCAGCTGGTGCTCGCGGCGTTCTTCGGCGGCTTGTCGGTCGGACAGCTGCTGTACGGTCCGGCCTCGGACAGCACCGGCAGAAAGCCCGCGCTGTTCGCCGGCGTCGGCCTGTTCATCGTCGGCAATGCGCTGTGTGCGCTGACTCACGATTTCAACCTGCTCTTGGCGGGCCGAGCGCTCTCCGGATTCGGCGCGGCGGGCCCCCGCATCATCTCGATGGCGCTGGTGCGCGACGCGTACGCCGGGCGAGGCATGGCGCGCGTGATGTCGTTCGTTTCCACCGTTTTCATTCTGGTGCCGGTGCTGGCACCCTCCATCGGCCAGGGCGTGCTCGCCGTGACGAGCTGGCGCGCGATTTTTGCGGGGCTCGCCGCCGTGGCCGTGCTCAACGGAGCTTGGTTCGCGCTGCGACAACCCGAAACGTTGCCTGTCGAGCGACGCGTTCCCTTTTCGTTCCGCACCATCGCGCGAGGAACGGCGCAAGTGTTTCGCACGCCCGTCACCCTCGGCTACATGCTGTCCACCGGCGTCATCTTCGCCGCCTTCATCAGCTACCTGTCGACGGCCCAGCAAATCTTCCAAGAGCAGTACGGCTTGGGCACGCTGTTTCCGGTTTACTTCGGCGCGTTGGCCAGCTCCATCGGGGTAGCATCGTTCGTGAACGCTCGCCTGGTCATGCGCCTGGGTATGCAGCGCCTGAGCCGGCTGGCGCTGCTTTGGGTGTGCTCGCTGTCGATCGTCGCGTTCGTCGCTGCGTGGCTGTGGCATGGGCACCCGCCGCTGGCTGCGCTGATGGCCTACATGCTGGCTTGCTTCTTCTTCAACGGCATCCTGTTCGGCAACTTCAACGCGCGCGCCATGGAGCCCATGGGCCACATCGCCGGTTTGGCCGCCGCCATCATCGGCTCGGTCAGCGGCGTCGTGGCCCTGGCGATCGGCACGCCCTTCGGCCGCGCTTACGACGGCACCGTCCTGCCGCTGATCGGCGGCTACATGTCCTGCGGCCTGCTCGCCCTCGCCCTCACCACCTGGGCCGAGCGCCAGGGCGCAGCCGCGCGCTAGCCGCACCAAGAGCTGGGCTGCCAATTCGCAGCTCGAATCGCAGAAGCTACCGTGCCGGCTCCAGGCCGCGCCGCACGGACGGACGATATCGCAGAACGAGATCACGGAACGAGATCACGGAACGAGATCACGGAACGAGATCACGGAACGAGATCACGGAACGAGATCACGGAACGAGATTTACAGAAGGGTGGAAGGAGGGAAGGGACGAGAATTTGGGGGGGCGCGCTGGCGCCGGGAGAGAGGCTGACAACGCGTCAGGGGGAGTGACCCGGCTCGACGCCGGACTTCGGCGGCGCGCTGGCGCCTGCGAGGCTGACAACGCGTCGGGGGGAGCGACCCGGTTCGCGGGACTTCTGAGATGATGCGGCTGGAGGCGCGAGGTCAGAACGGGGGCGGGACTTCGGGGAGGGTGCCGGGGGGCGCGTCGGCGGGCGCGGTGGGCGCGGTGGGCGCGGTGGGGGTCGCGGTGGCGGCGGCGGCTTCGTCGTCGGGCAGGGCCGCGGGCGCGGCGGTGACGGCAGGCGCGCTGAGCTCGGTGGGAGCGGTGCCGTCGAGGTATTCTTCTTCGATGCCTTCGCCGGTTTCGGGCGCCGCCAAGAGACCCGTCACGGGATCGATGCGAACGGTGACGATGCCGGGAGGACGCGGGAAATCTACCGCGGGGCGCCCCGCTTCGGCGGCTTTCATGAACCCGATCCAGATCGGCAGCGCGGTGACGGCGCCGGCTTCGCCGTAGCCGAGCGGCATGGCTTCGTCGTAGCCCACCCACACGCCAGCCACGAAGTCCGTCGAGTAGCCGACGAACCACGCGTCTTTGGCCTGATTGGTGGTGCCCGTCTTGCCCGCCAGAGGGCGCTGGAGGCTGCTGGCCGTCTTGGCCGTGCCCTCTTTGACGACGCTCGTGAGCCCGCTGGTGATGAGATAGGCCTCTTCGGCCGGTAGCACTTGCCGCGCCGGTGGTTGAGGCGGGAGCGGCAGCTCGTGGCCCGAAGAGTCGGTGATGCGCTTGACCAGCACGGGTGGTCGGTACTCGCCACCGGCCGCGAACGTGGCCACGGCCGCCGTCATCTCGAGCGGCGTGACCTCGTAGGCGCCGAGCGCGAGCGACGGCGTCGGCGCGAGCGGCGATTCGATGCCTAGCGCCTTGGCGAAATCGATCACGTTGGGCGCGCCCACCTCTTCTAGGACTTTTTGCGCGGCGGCGTTGTCACTGATGGCCAGCGCGTCGCGCACGCGCAGCTTGTACTCGGTCGCGTCGACGGCCACGCCGGGCGGCGGTTTGTGCTTCAAATCTTTGCCGCTGCGGGTGAGCTCGAGCACGCTGCCCAGCGTCAACCGCCGCGAATGCAGCGCGTAGCCGTAGAGCACCGTCTTGAACGCCGAGCCCGGCTGGCGCCGCGCCTGCGTGGAGCGATCGAGCCCACCGGCCACGCCTTCGTAGCTGCCGATGAGCGCCCGTACCTCGCGCGTGCGCGGCTCGAGCGCGACCAACGCAGCCTCGGGCCCCAGCTCCAGCTTGAGCTCGGCCTTGGCTGCTTCCGCTTCCGGCAGCGTCAGGATCCGGACCCGCAGCGCCGCGCCCTCGCGGGTGAACTCGCTCGGCGGCAGCCGCTTCGGGTTGAAGCGCTCTTCGTGGCGCAGGTCGACGCGACCCAGCGTCGTGCCGACTTGTACGTCGATGCTGCCGCTGCGGTCGTCGACCGCCGTCACCTTACCGATGTACACCTTGTTTTGCTTGGGCTGACCCCGCTCGAGCGGACCCCACGCCTTGCGCTCGGCCTGCGTGTAGGGCGGGGCCAGCTTTTGCCGCACCATGTACTGATCGAGCGCCGCCTGCGTGGACTTTCGGGCCGCGGCCTGCAGGGCCGGATCGATGCTGGTTTCGACCACGAAGCCTCCGCGCGCCGCCGCCTCGCCGGCCACTTTGACGAGCAGCCGCTTCACGTGCTCGACCACCTCTGGCGCCAGCTCCGACTCACCATCGCTGACGGGCGCGAGCCTGGACGGGCGCTGCTCGGCGTCGGCGAACACCTCGGACGTGATGAAGCCTTTCTCGAGCATCTGCCCGAGCACGTAGTGCCGACGCTTCAACGACAAGGCGGCGTCGCGGCGGGGCGAATAGCGCTCGGGCGACGCGACCAAGCCTGCCAGCGTGGCCGCCTCGGCCACGTCGAGCTCGCGCACACGCTTGCCGAAATAGTAGCGCGAAGCCTCTTCGACCCCGTAGCGCCCGTGCCCCAAATAAATTTGGTTCAGATACAGGGAGAGGATCTCGTCTTTGGACAGCTCGTGCTCGAGCCGCCGCGCCAAGATGGTCTCCTTGATTTTGCGTTCGTAGGTGCGCTCGGGCACGAGCAGCACGTTCTTCACGACCTGCTGGGTGATGGTGCTGGCGCCCTGGCGCGAGCGCCCGGAGCGCAGGTTGATGGACAGCGCGCGCAGCATGCCCAGGTAATTCAAGCCCTGGTGCTGATAAAAAGAGGCGTCTTCTGCCGCCAAGAACGCGAGCTTCACGTGGTTGGGAATGTCCGCGAACTTCACCACCGTGCGCCGCTCGGTGAACAAGCTAGCCAGCACGGTGCCGTCGCGCGACAGCACGCGCGTGACCTGCGGCGGCTCGTAGCCCTTACGCACCTTGTCGAGCGTGGGTAGCTTGGCCTCGTAGTGGCGCACGACGAGGATGACCGCCAGCACGGCCGCCACGCAGCCCACCAGCGTGACCACGCCGACGAGCTTCGCAACTTTCACCAACCGCGCGCGGTTCAAGGGCTCACTCCGCGTCAGTGTGACAGAACCTTCATCACGAGCACGGCGATCAACACTCCGGCGAACAGGCAAGCGGCCGCGACCAGCAGCAACAGCTTGGCGCTGGGTCCGGACGCGCGAAGGGCCTCGCCGGGCTGCGAGAGCGCCTTCAGCTCACCGCTCGAGGCCGGCTCACGCGGGCCGACCGGCGGCAGGGCTTTGGCGGCGGCGCCCCCGAAACGACGCAACGCTTCGCCGAACTCGCCCGCGGTCTGGAAGCGATTGTCGGGTTGCTTTTGCAGCGCGCGCGCGAGCACTTCGTCGAGGCCCCGATCGAACTTGCGCTCGGGCACGCGCTCGCTGAGCGGAATGATCGGATCGGTCACGTGTTTCTGGATGTACTCCATGGGCGTTCGCGCCGAAAACGGCAGCTTGCCCGTGAGCACTTCGTACAAAATCACCGCGAGAGAATAGATGTCGCTGCGCGCGTCGAGCGTCTTACCCTGCGCCTGTTCGGGAGACATGAACTCCGGAGTGCCGAAGACCATTCCCTCCTGCGTCAAGATGACCGAGCCAGGCTGCATCTGACGTTCGGTCACCTTGGCCAAGCCGAAGTCGAGCACCTTGGGGTAATCGGGCATGCCGCCCTGCTTGGACAGGAAGATGTTCTCGGGCTTCAGATCTCGGTGCACGATGCCCAGGTCGTGCGCTTCTTGAAGCGCGCCGCACACCTGAATCAAAATCGGAATGGCGCGCTCCACCGCCAGCGGGCCTTCCTTCCTGACCGTCTGGTTCAGGTTACGGCCCTCGAGCATCTCCATGACGATGTACAGCGAGCCGTCGTCCTCGAGCTCGCCGTACATGAACACCTTGACCGTGTTCGGGTGGGTGAGCTGGCTCATGGCGCGCGCCTCGCGCCGAAAGCGGGCGGTCAAATCCTTGCGCCCGGCCAGCTTCGGATGGAGGATCTTGATCGCCACCATCCGGTTCATCGCCGGCTGCTCCGCCTTGTAGACGGAACCCATGCCTCCCGTGCCAATCTTCTCGAGGACCCGAAATTGGCCGCCGAGCAAATCGCGGCCTATGAAGGGGTCCTTGGGGCGCATGGAGCCACAGCCATACCAAAACTCCTGCCGAGAAGCGATTTGAACGACCGAGACCGAGCGCGAGCGCCCTTGGCCAGTGCTGGGACGAGCTTTGTTGGCCACCAGCAGAGCCCGCTCCTCGCTCGAGCCGGCTTTCGTCACGCCTTCTTCACCCGGCAGGGGGGAGCGTCCCAAGGGCCGTTCGCGACCCTGAGCTTTTCGACCGCGGTTGGGGACGAGCCAGAGCACGTCGAGGAGAATTTGCGACGGGCCGGAGCGCTGCTCGGAGTGGACCCGGCGCGGGTACTTTACCTTTCACAAATCCATGGCCGCGCCGCGCGCTTCTACGCCACCGCCCAAGAGCGCGCGCACATTATAACCCTCGAGGGTGATGCGCTGGGCGGCAGTGAGCCAGGCAGCGCCTACGGCGTTCGCTCGGCCGATTGTGTGCCCATCTTGCTGGCTGACGTCAGCAGCGGCGCCGTGATGGCCATCCACGCGGGTTGGCGCGGGGTGGTGGCCGGGGTCGTCGAGGCCGGGGTCACCAGCCTGCGAGAGAACGCGGGCGGCTACGGTCAGCTCTTGGCGGCGATTGGGCCGCACATTTCCAAAGCGGCGTTCGAGGTCTCGGATGACGTAGCGGCCGAGCTCGCGGCGGTCTGCCCGGCTCCGGGCGCGGTGCTGAGGGAGCACGGGGCCAAGCCCCACGTCGACCTGCGCTTCATCGTGACCCAGCAGCTGCAGGCGTTGGGGCTTAATGAAGCAGCAATCGATCAAGTCGGCGGCTGCACGGTGCTCGACTCGAAGCAGTACTTCTCATTCCGGCGTGACGGTAAACGGAGCGGCCGGCACCTCTCCGCGATCGTGCCCCGTGAGCATGAGCCGAAAGGCTCGCAACGGACGCCGTAACGCCACGTAGACAGTGGCGGCATTTCGATCGATGCTGAAGCCGTTTTTCCGATATGGCCTTCGCGGTTGTCTGTAAGAGCTGCCAAGCTCGCTTCCTCCTGAACGACGACCTGCTGCGGCGCAAAGTAGCGGGACGGGTCGTCACGGTGCGCTGTCGGCAATGCCACGCCACCATCGAGGTCGACGCGTCCGACCTGGATCCGAAAGCAGTGGCAGGAGTCGAGAAGGCCGCGAAGCCCGCGCCTGCCCCCGAGCCGCCCAAGCCCCCGCTCAAAATCGCCAAGCCCGCGCCGGCCCCGCCGCGTCCCACCGCCAGGTCCACGTTGATGGGCATCGGCGCGCCGCGGCCCGGCGGGGCCACCGAGCTAGTCGCGTTGTCCCCTGGCCTGCTCAACATGACGCCGCGGGCACCCGCGCCTGCGCCCATCGGCCAGCGCGGCTTCCCCGAGCCTCCACTGCCGCCCGGCGTCACCGAAGAGCTGAGCCCGGACGACTGGGAAGTCACTCAGACGCCGATGCTCGCCAAAGCGGAGCCCGCGCCCGAGAGCGTCGACGACTTCGTCGAGGAGCTGCCACCGAGCTTGCCTCCTCCCGCGGCCGACGAGCCTCCGAGCTCCACGGACCCGCCGAGCCTGGAGTCGTTGGCGCACTCGGGCGAGCGCGACCCCGAGCCCGCGCCCACCGCGAGCCGAGACTCGGCCGCGTTCGACGTGCCGGCGCCGGCTAAGCAGACCTTGCCCCTGTTTGCGCTCACGAACGACGACGCACCGGCGGCCCCTGCCGCGCCGTCGCCGCCCAAACGCCGCGCCGCAGACCCTGGCGGCGACGGCTCGCTCAGCCCGGCCGCCGTCGAGCGCCCGCTAGGCGCGGACGCTCCGGACAGCTTGCGCGAGCGCAAGAACGTGATCGCGCCGGCCACCAAGAGCGTGCCGCCGTCGAGCGCCGCGGCGCGCCGCAGCGGCTTGGCCGCACCCATCTTGCTGGCGTTGACGTTGGCGGCCGGCTTTCTGATTTGGAAACGCAGCGCCGTCTACGACGGCCCGTCCGCGCACAGCGAGCCTCTCTCGCCTCGGGCGGCCGAGCTACCGGCGCCCGTCGCGGCGACCCCCACGCCCGCCGAGGCGCCCAGCGAACCTGCGCCCGCAGCAAGCGTGGCTCCGCCCACGGCTGAAGAAGAGCTCACCTTCGAAACGACGCCCAGCAAGCCCGCGCCGCTCGCGCCAGCGGGTCAAGAAAAGTCGCCGCAGGCCGCCCCTGCCGTGGCCGAAAAGCCCGCCGCCGAGAAGCCCGCCGCCGAAAAGCCCGTCACGTCCAAGCCAGAACCAGAAAAGCCCCCGGCCCACGCGGAGCCGGCGGCACCGAGCACACCGGGCGAGCCCGCAGGCCCTTTCGATCGCGCCGCCGCCGCCGCCGCTCTGAACAGCGGCGCCGCACAGGCGTCATCGTGCCGCAAAGAGGGCGATCCATCCGGTGTGGCCAGCGTCGTCATCACATTTGCGCCCTCGGGTCGCGTCACCAGCGCCAACATCAGCGGCCCCCCCTTTGCGGGCACGCCCACCGGCGGCTGCATCGCCGCCGCCCTCCGCAAAGCTCGCGTCCCCGCCTTCGAAGGCGACCGCGTCACCGTCTCGAAGACCATCGTCATTCAGTAGAGGCGCGGAAAGCGCACGACTAAAGCTAACGGTTCTGCGCCGGCAGTTCCCGCTCCGAGATTTTTTCACAGGAGGAGCGGAAGGCGGAAGGCGGAAGGCGGAAGGCGGAAGGCGGAAGGCGAGCATTGGTGGTTCGCGCTGTTCGGTAGCGCTCGAGGTTCATCACATCTTCTGAGCTCTCCAACGCGAAGAGGCCTTCCGGTTCTGAAAAGTCAGTTCGGTAGCGAACTGACTTTTGCGGTTATGAAGGCGTGCTCCGGTCGGCCAAGGTCAGCTCGGTCTCGCTCGAAGGCGCCCAGTCACGGGCGGCAGCGCCCCCCCCAATGCTCGCTTCTCTCCCCTTCCGTTCTTCCAATCTTCAAAGGATGTGATGAGCTCGAGCGAGGCCTAACTTGCGGCGCGTTCCCTTGCGTCAGGGGCCTTGGTCATCGTTCACGACACCGCTCAGGTCTTCGAGCGGTTTGTCGCGGGCCATGACGGCGGAGGCTTGCGTCAAGATGTCGGGGTTGACGGCAATCTCGTTCTCTTGCCCGCTGAGCGAGCCGTGGCAGCCGCCGCACATGCCGTTGAACAGGTCGCGCCGGAAGCCTTGGCGCGCGACCTCGCCAGGGTAAAACTGCATCTCTTCGCGCTGCATGTGCGCGGTGGGCTCGCCCTCCCCCGCGAGCTCCGTGAACACCTCGAACATGATGGGCGCGCCGCCACGCACGCGCATACCGACGGACCCGTCCGAGTTCAGGTTGGGAATGCCCAACAAGCGACGACGAACGTAAACCTGGCCGTAGTCGTCCGTGGTCAGAAATTTCGGGTCCGCGTCGGCGAAGCTGCTGGCGCCCGTGGGAGGCAAGCTCTCCCACACGCCGCGCAGCACCTGCGTTGGCTGGGGCAGGTAGCGCCCGCTGCGCGTGTTCTGGAAGAGCAAGCTCGTGACCAGCTTGAAGTCCAGGAACGTGATTTCCGACACCGAGCGATGGTCGTCGTCGTTCACGACTTGCGTGGCCGCGTTCGCCTCGTCGAGCCGTGATTTGAAGACGCCGATGGACGAGCGCGGGTAGATGGCGGCAGGCCAAATCTCGTCTTGGTCACCCGTGATGAGCGGGGTGCGGGCGCCCGAGCCGACGTCCACGGCGACGATGTCGAAGTTGCCGCTGAATTTGTCGAGCGCGACGACGTTTTCCGCGTAGCTGACCAAGACGTCGCCGTTGGGCAGCGGCGCGGGGCTGCGGTAGGCCCCTTGTGTGGCCGCCAGCCGCCCGGTAGCCGCCCCGTCCAAGATGCGCAGCGAGTGCTGGTAGAAATCGGGGCTCGGGTAGCTGATGGCCTTCGGGTCTTGGACGTAGTCGGCCGGATCACGGCTCGCTTGATCGATGCCGAGGCTGCGGTTGACGAGCGCGAGCGTTCCCGCGCCGTGCGCCGCGCCGCGCTCGCTCAAGATCGCGGCCAGGTTCTTGTCCGACAGCTCCACCACGTCGGTGAACTGATTGAAGCCGATGGTGCCGCGCTGCCCGAAGAGCGGGTGGTAGTCGCCGCCGTCGAGGTTCATGCGCCGGCCCGCCAATTGATAGAAGCCGGGCTGGCGCTTCTCGGTCGTCATGAGCAAGCGCCCGTCACGCATGAAGCTGGGGAGCAGCTCTTGGTTCAGCAAGAACGTGAGCTGGCGGATCTTACCGTCCTCGAGGATGTACAGGTTCGAGTTCAGCTTCGAAGGATCGGCCGGCGTGCGTTGTGGCCCCTCGTAGCCGACGAAGCCAGCCGCGTTCATCACGTTGCCGCGCGTCGACGCGAATACGAGCCGGCCATCGGCGGAGAAGACTGGATCGAAATTGTGAATGATTTCGCCATTCGTGGGCACAGGGCGGCCATCGTCGTCGACGGCGGGGGCCGCGATGTCGGGCTCGAGCGCGCAGCTGCCGTCGCTGACGACGTACACGCCAAAGCCTTCGCGCTCCGATTTGCGCGCCGAAAAGACGATCTGGGTACCGTCCCACGACACGGTGGGGCGGCGCACGTCGGTCGTGGCGGGCGGTAGGCTGCACAGGCTGGACAGGCTCTCTTCGGCTCCAACCGTGACCGCGCCCGTGACGGGGTCTTGAGTGGCCGCCGCCCGCACCAGCTCGGCGCCGGGCGCGAAGTTGCCGAAGTCTTGCGGCGTGTCGGGTAGCGGCGCCGGGGTTCGCCGTACGAAGACGACGCCGCTGAGCGCGCTGGCCGGCATGCGCGCCGCGCGCTCCAGCTCGATCCACGCGGTGATGACGCAGTACTCGCTCTGTTCATCGAGCGGGCCAGTGGCCGAAGCTTCCGGGTCGCAGACCGCGGGATGCTCGGCCAGGAGCGAGCCGCCGCGATGCAAGATGCCCGGGCCATCGGGCGCCGGGATCAGGTTCTTGCGGATGAGCCGGCTCGCTTCGGGGTTGGGAGCGTCGAGGGCGAGCTGCTCGAGCGTCAGGTCGTAGTTTTTGCGGGTAGCGGGCAGACCGAAGTGCCCGCCGCTGCCGCCCCGCAAGCGGTAGTCGTGAAACATGGACGACGAGTGACAGCCGAGCATCATGCAGCCGCGACGCACCAGCATGGGCTGCACCCGATCCGTGAAGAACTCGAAGCCGGGGCTGGTGACGAGGCTGCTGGGGCCGCCCTTCTCCGTCGCCCAATCGAGCAGGGCTTGGTAGTCGGCGTCCGAGGTGCTGGAAAAGACGGTGCCGCCTTCGTGAAAGGTGCCGCCCGCCGACGCCAACAAGGGGCGCCGCACGATTTCGCTCAGCGGCGGATCGGTGGACACGTAGTCCTGCGCAGCAAAGTAGTTCCAACGGATTTCTTGAGGGGTGGAGCCGCAGGTCAGGTGCAGCGCGTTGGGCGCCGCGCCGTGACAGTTGGACGCCGCGCAGCTCTCGCCCAAGACCGAGTTCACCCGGCTCTTGAAGGTGGCAAAGTCCGGCGTGGTGGGGTCTTCGTTCGGGTTGAATGCGGGGTCGACGCCCAACGTCGTGGAGCACGCGCCCTTGTCGTACTTTTTGTCGACCTGCCGAGCGTTGTTCTCGGCCGCGCCGTTCTCCATCCAGGTTTGCAGCTGGGTGAAGGAGGTGGACGTGATGTCGATGAGCGAGCCGCCGACGTGGGCGATGTTGGAGTCGATGATCAGAGGCTCGCTGGTCTTCCAATTGGTGAGCGCCAGCTTGAAGCTGGGCGCCACCTTCACCAGCAGACCCGGCATGCCGTACGGGCCGTAGTCCACCAGCAGATCCTTGCGGTGCTCGAGGTCGGCGTACGACTCCAAGCTCAGGTTGCCCAGGGCGTTGCCCTTGCCGTCTGCCTGCACATGACAACCTGCCTTGGCCGGGCCCTCGGCGCACGAGTGCTGCAGGATGGGGCCGATGCGGCGCTGGTAAAAGTTGGTCTGCTCGGTCTGCTCTTTGCGCTCACAGCCTGCGAGCAGCAGGAGGGCGGGCACGCACAACGAGACCGAGAAACGCCAGGAGAGCGGGGGCATATCCTGAAGTCATCCTACTACCACGCTCGCAACCAAGGCGAGCCGCGGTTCAAAGGCGGAGCATGCGGGCAGAGACGTTGGCGGCGCTGCGCACCGACGGATCGGCGTCGGCTTGACCGGCGACGATCACGTCGCGCGCTGCTGGATCGCCGATCTGGCCCAAGGCCCAAATTGCCGCGGCGCGAACCGCCGCGTCCGACTCTTGATCGCTGTCGGCCAGCGCCATCAGCCCCAAGACCGCGTCGGCCGCCTTCATCACGCCCAGCGTCTCGGCCGCGCGGCGTCGCACCAGGCTCGAAGTGTCGCTGATCAGGCCAACGACAGCGGCTACGTCCGTGAAAGAGTTGATGCGCGTCGCCGCGTGAAGGGCCGCCAGCCGGACGTCGCTGTCGCCGTCGCTCAGCGCCAGCCCGAGCTCGCCCGAGGCCCCGGACGAGTTCAGCCGCTCGAGCCCCGCGACGGCCGCCTTGCGGACCAGCGCCGACGAATCGCCGACGACGGCCTTGGACAACGCGGGTACGCCGCTGCCCGACAAGAACTCACCCAGTGCGTTGGCCGCGTACACGCGGTGCGCCTCGCTCTCGTTCGCGTCGGCCAAGGTATCGAGCGTTTGCTCGTAGACCTGGCCCGGGCCGAACACGCCGAAGATGCGGCGGCGCAACCACCACGCGCTGATCTCGCGCGTCTTGGCGTTGTTGTTGTACAAAAGCTTGGACACGACCGGCACGCAGGCCAGGCACTCCAGCTTCTCACCGTGCTCTAGCACCTTCCAGATGCGGGTCGGCGCGACCGAGTCGGCCCTCAGGAACTTCATGATCTGCTCGGGCGTGCTCACCGCCTCGAGCGAATCGGTCTCGAGCTCTTTGTAGACCTCGGCGCGACCGGTGTGCACGTTCGGCTCGGCGGCGCTGGCGCCGGAGGCCAAGAGCAACGTGCCCAGAACGACTGACGACTTGACGAGGGTAGAAATCTTGAAGGTCATGGTCTTGTCCTCGGCTCCTCAGTATTTCGTCCCGGCGACGGGGTCGTTGTTGAACGGCTGAAACCCGGTGTTCTGACGGGCAAAGTACTGACCGCCCATGTCGAAGGCGCGGATCAGCATCTGCGTCTCTTCACGAGTCAGCTTGGCCAGCGCCGCGTGATCGGTGCGGGTGCCGCCGGCGATGCCCGCGTCGGAGAAGGCCTCGCCCAAGGGCCAGGCGTAGGTCTCGGTGTGAACCGAGCCGGTGATGTTCAGCTTCTCGATCAGCGCGCTGTGCCGCGCGTCGCTGGGTACGCCCCACTTCGGCGGCACCGTGCCGGTGACTTCGGCGCCCATGCCCATCTCCATCTCCATGGCCGCCGGATAGAAGATTGACACGTACGAGGCCGGCCAAGCGCGCGTCTGCCGGTCATACGTGACGGTGATCGGACGATCCGACAAGTCGAGGCGCGGGATCATGTAGCTGTAGGAGGTGCCGGTGGCCTCGTTCATGGCCGCCACCGTGTAGAACTCCTGCGCGCCGTCGCCGTTCTTCGTCTCGTTGTGGCAAGAGACGCACTTGGCGTCGAGCAGGGTCTGAATCTGGTTCGGGTTGTCCGCGTCGTTGGCCGCCGCCCACGGATACTCGACGCGCTCCAGCACCGGGGTCATGAAGTCCTCGGGGCCACGACCGCGCGCGTTGGTGAGCGCTTGGCCGCCGGGCAGGCTGGGCTGCGTGCGGTCTTCGTGGCAACCGCCGCAGACGCGATCTTCACCGGGCATGCCCTGAATCCAAGTGGTCTCGTTGCGGATGGCGAGCTCGAACTCGTCGACCGCTTGCAAGTGCATCGGAATGTAGGGCGGCACGTTGGCCAGCCACGAGCCGTCGGCTTCGACCTTGGCTTCACCGATCAACGCGGCGCCTTCGGCCATGGTCAGGCCGAACATGGTCGCGCCGGTGGCGGCCTCGCTGGAGAAGCCTTCGATGATGCGCACCTTGACCGCGCCTTTCAGCGCCTCGTCCAGAGTGGTGCCGTTGGCGAACTGCGCGCCGCCCACGGTGTTGCCGTGGCGCTTGTACAAAGACGACTCTTTCACGTCGATCGAGCCGAACAGGGCGGGTACGCTGGCGTCGGTCACGTCTTGGCGTGACGTGATGATGCGCGGCGTGGGGCGCTCGACCACGGGCTTGGCGTACAGCTCCCACGAGCTCTCGTAGTTGACGACCAAGTCGTTGGCGCGCGTCTCGGGATCGTAGATGTACAGGCCGTAGTCGGGCGGCGTGAGCGACAGCTCGTTCAGCTCGTTCACGGTGCCGTCGGCCCACGTCACCAGCAGGCGCCCGTCGGGCAGCACGGCCGGCGAACGGTAACGACCCACGGCGGAGGCGTCGTCGCCGGTGGGTACGTTGGGGGTGAGCATGGTGTAGGCCTCTTCAGAGGTCTTCTCCATGTCCAGCTTGTCTTGGTCCTCGACCCAGCGCGCGTCGAGCTTCACCAGCGAGCCGGCTTGGATGGTGTTTTCGCGGTTGGTGACGACGCCGTAGAACACGTACGGGGTCTGGCTCTCCGTGAACTGCACGAGCGAGTTGCCGGGCTTGCCGAACTGGCCGTTGAGCCCGATCATCTGGGTGCAATCGGGGTTCATGGCCATGAGCTTCACGTCGTTCACGTTCTCGAGGTGCTCCCACCGTGAGAAGCCGACGCGACCGTCGCTCATCGAAAATAGCGTGACGATGTGCGACAGGTTCTGTGAGCACAGCTTGCGATCGGCGTCGCCGCCGCTCAGGGTCACGCTGGCCAACTGCGTGACCACGCGGCCGTGGTTGTACTCGTCGGCGCGCGTGCCCATGTCCGTGTAGGCCTGATTGGTGGTGAACACCACGCGATCACCCGCGGCCCAGATGGCTTGCTGATCATCGAAGGGAACGAAGGTCAGCTGCGTGATCGGGAATTTGCCGTCGTCACCGCGCGTCAAGCCCGCCCAATACACGTGGTAGAAGTCCGACCCGTCCTTCTTCATCGTAAACAGGACCTTGGTCGCGTCGAACGACAGGTCCACGCTCGAGACGTCCGCCGTCGGGTAATCTTCCAGGATGTTCTCGGCCTTGCCCGTGCGCAGATCCAGGATCTCCAGGCGCCCACCTGGAACGAACCGGCCGTAGTCCATCACCTGGCCCATGCCGCCGGCGACGTCGATCGTCGTGGGCTTGCCGCCCTCGAGGACGGTGTGTTGGCGCACGGCGTAAACGATCTTGCCAACCCCGCCCGGTCCTACCTCTTTGTCGTCCGAACCGCCGGAGCAACCGGAGAGCACCGCGAGCGCGCCAATGAGGGCGCTGGTTCCGAATGACAGGTAGGGAGTAAAACGGGGCATGGGTTTCTCCTGGGAGGCGGCAGCGGGCTGACTGCTACGAGAATAGGAGAGCACGATCTGAGCCAACAAATAAACCTAATGATTTCATTGGATTGTGAGCGGAGTTTCGAGGTTTAGGGCCCCCAAGCGGACGACCGATCGGGTCCGGCGCCCCCAATCGCGTCGCGAGGCAAGTGAAGGCCCGCGCGAATTCGGATTCGCCAACCTTCACGTTGTGAGGCAAACCGGGGGCGCCATGCTCAAGTTCGACGAGCGCGGGCTGATCCCCGCGATTGCTCAAGACCACCTCTCCGGACAAGTGCGGATGATGGCCTACATGAATCAGGCCGCTCTGCAGCAGACTCTCAGCAGCGGAAAGGCCACGTTTTTCAGCCGTTCACGCGGGGCGCTGTGGGTGAAGGGCGAGACTTCGGGCAACGTGCTGTCGGTGGTGCAGGTGGTGGCCGACTGCGACGCAGATACCCTGCTGCTGTCGGTGCTGCCGGTCGGTCCGTCGTGCCACACGGGTCGCCCTGCGTGTTTTTTCCGGCGCGTCACCGCCGGCGGCGAGCTCGCCGATCAGGCCAGCGAGGCCGCGCCCTTCTTGATGGAGCTGGGCGAGGTGCTCGAGTCCCGCAAGGCCTCCAGCGCCGAGAAGAGCTACACGAAATCGCTGCTGATTGGCGGGCCCGACAAGATTGGCGCCAAGCTGCGCGAAGAAGCCGACGAGCTAGCCCTCGCCATCAAGAACGAGAGCGACGAGCGCGTTCTCTCGGAAGCTTCCGACCTTTTGTACCACGCCATGGTTGGGCTCACTCAGCGCGGGCTGACTCTGCGACAAGTTATCGAAGTGCTCGCCAAGCGCACCCACCAGAGTGGTCACGCCGAGAAAGCCAGTCGCTAGGCGGCCGCTGATCGTTCGCGCACGCCAGGCCCGCGGGCTCGCGAAAACGCAGGTTTGACCCTCGCGTAAGCGCCCGATATCGTGGCGACTCTCGCCGTAGTTTCAAGGACCTGGATGGCCATCAAGGTACTCGTTTTCGAGAGTGATCCCTCGTTTGCAGAAACGCTCCGCTCGGGGCTGCTCCGGTACGGTTGCGAGGTCTCGCTCGTCGACGACGCGAACAACGGCCTGGCGGCGGCCGCCCGCGACAAGCCCGACCTGATCCTGCTGGCCATCGAGCTGCCGCGCATGAACGGCTTCTCGGTCTGCAACAAGCTGAAGCGCGATCCTGCGCTCAAAGACGTCCCGCTCATCATCATGAGCTCGGAGTCGAGCGAAGAGACGTTCGAGCAGCACCGCCGGCTGCGCACGAGGGCCGAGGACTACGTCCACAAGCCCATCTCGGTCGAGGATTTGATCGGACGCGCCCAAGCCTACGTGTCGCTGGTACCCAAGGTCGAAACCGCGAGCGAGGCGCCGCCGGTGAGCGACGACGCCATCGTGCTCGAAGACGACATCGAGATCGAAGACGCCGAGGTCGTCGAGACCAGCGAGCCCGAGGTGAGCGACGACGCCGAGGTCGAGAGCTCCGCCCGCGAAGGCGCGGTGGACGCGGACGTCGAGGACTTCGCCGAGCAAGCCTTTGGCGCTCTGATCGACGAGCCCGAAATCGTGGCGCCCTCTATTCGGCCACCGGAAGACGCACCGGCGGCGAGCAATCCGCCCGCCCCGGCCAGCACGGTACCGCAAGCGCCCGCCGCCTCCGAAGCCCCAGCCGTGGAGAGCGACGACGCCGAGATCGCCATGGACGACGCCGAGATCGCCATGGACGACGCCGAGATCGCCATGGACGACGCCGAGATCGCGGTGTCGGAGCCTGCGCCGCCGCTCGCCGACGAGCCGCCGCCTTCCGCCGAACGAGCGGCGCCGCCCGTCGCCGCGCCCGCGAACGAAGAGCCGCTCGAAGAGGCCGACGAGGTCGAGCTCGACGACATCGAAGAGCCGGCGCCCGTCGAAGAGCCGCCGCCCGCGCCCGTCGAAGAGCCGCCGCCCGCGCCCGCCGCGCCGCAAGCCGTCGTGGCGCCGCAAGCCGTCGCCGCGCTGCCGGTCGCGCCCACCGTGTTGCCCTCGACTCCGCCCGCGCGCTTACCGTCGATGCGGCCGTCGTCGTTGCCGCCGCGCGCCAACGACCTCGGCGACGTCGCAAAGTACCGCGAAGAGCTGGAGAAATCGCGCGCGCGCGTCAAAGAGCTGGAAGACGAGGTCCGGCGCGTCAAAGACAAGGTCGGCGAGCTGGAAGAGATCTCCAAGCGCGGAGCCGGCAAAGACGTCGAGGTGCAGCGCCTACAGCGCGATCTCACCGAAGCTCAGGCCAAGCTAGCCTCGAGCGGCAAGAGCGCGGGCTCGGCTCGCGAGTTCTTGGACCTGCGCGAGCAGCTGAACAAAAAAGACAAAGAGATCCTCGATTTCAAGGATCAGCTGTCGCACAAAGACAAAGAGCTGCTGAGCTTGCGCGACAGCGGCCTCGCGCTCGAGCGCGAGAAGGCGGATCTCTCCGATCGCATCAGCGAGCTCGAGAAGCAGGTCAGCGATCAAGCCAAGACCACCGAAGCCGCCAAGAGCGATAAAGAGCAGGCGGTCAAGCGCGCCGACGACTTCAAGCGCAAAGCCGAGAAGACCAAGGTCGATCTGGACGCACGCGTCGCCGAGCTGGCCGAGCTGGCCAGCGTGCACCAGGCCGCGCTGGCGGAAAAAGACGAGCAGCAGGCGAGCTTGATCGCCGACCATCAACAGGCGCTGCAAGAGGCGGATCGCAGCAAATCGCAGGCGCTGGCGGCGGCGGCGACCGCGGCCGAGGCGGCCATGGAAGCCGCTCGCCAAGAAGCGCGCGCCGCCGCCCAAGCCGATCACACGCAGGCGCTCGGCCTGCTGGCGAGCGAGCACGAGTCGGCCAAGGCCGAGGCCGTGGCGGCGCGCGCCGCCGAGCTCAAGAAAGAGCACGACGCGAAGCTGGCCTCCTTGCACCGCGCCAACGAGGACGCGCTGGGCAAGCTGCGCGCCGAGCACGAGCAAGCCCTGGCCGAGCAGGCCCGAGCCGCCGAGGTCGCGCTGGGCGAGCGCGAGGCCGAGCTCATCGCCGAGTACGAGCAGGCGCAGGCCAAGGAAGCCGCCGATCACTCGGCCGCCCTCTTGGCCGTCGTCGATCAGAAGCAGGCCTCGGAAGCCGCGCGCGATGCGCGCATCGCCGCCTTGGAAGCCGACGTGGCCGAGCGTACGAGCGAGCTCGACGAGGCCCGGCGGACGCAGCAGCAGCTGAACGAGCGCAACGCCATGCTGTCCGACGAGCTGCAACAGCGCACGAACGAGCGCGACTCGAAGGCCTTGACGCTGGCCGAACGCGACGCTCGCATCGCGCAGCTGGAAGCGGATCTGGCCGAGCGCACCGCGCAGCGTGACCAAGAGAAGAGCACCGTGGAGGCGCGCGAGACCAAGATCGTGCAGCTGGAAGCGGCGCTGGCCGCCGCCACGGCCGACACCGCCGCGGCCCGCACGGACCTGCAGACGACGTCGAGCCAGCTGTCGCGAGCCAGCGCCAAGTGGAGCGAAGACCGCGGCTCGCTCGAGCGGGCCAAGGACGCATTGGCCGCCGCGCTGGCCCAGATCGAAGAAGCCGAAGGCCGCCCGTTCGAGTGAGCTCGGGTGACGCGCCCGGCCGGAGCCCGACATGGGCCGCCCTTTGGGCTCCGCTGCTGGGCTCTAACCGGTCGGCTCACTCGCCGACGTAAACTCGATCCATTTGCCGTCGAGCAAGCGCTCGTGCGGCAAGAAGCGCGCCTTGTAGCGCATGTGCACCGACTCCGCGATGTACAGGCCGAGGTACAAGTAGCGTAGCCCCCACACGCGACACAGCTCGAGCTCTTTCAGAATGGAGTACGTGCCCAGCCCCAGCCGCTCGTGCGACGGCTCGTAGTAGCAATAGACGGCCGACAGCGCGTCGCTGCTGCGGTCGGCGATGGCGATGCCAACCAGCGCGCCCGCCAGCCGATAGCGGATCTCGATCGTATCGCAGCAGGTCATGGCGAGAAATTCGCGGTAGCTCCGCACGTCGACCTCACCCTGGCCCGCCGAAAGCCCCCGCAAAGCCTTGTGACGGTTGTACAGGGCGACCCGCTCGGCGTCGGCCAAAGGCTCGCCCAGCTCGACCGTGAGGCGCGCGTCACCGCGCTGGAGCGTGCGCCGCTGTGACCGGCTCGCCACGAAACGTGTCAAATCCAAGCGAATGGGCTCGCACGCGACGCAGCCGGGGCAAGCCGGCCGATACAAAAACAGACCTTGGCGTCGGTCGCCGCGCGCCAAGCGCTGCTCGAGCTCCGTGCGTTCCAGCCCGCGCGCGGGAATGCGCAACGGTAAGCGCGACACGCGGTCGTCCAGATAGGGGCACGGCTGCAGCTCGTCGTGTACGACGAGCTCGGGCGGCTGGTCCATGATCAGCCGCCCCGTCGGTACGACTCGCGTCCCGCTCAAGGCTCACCCTTCACCGCGAGCCGAAACGCCTCCGGTAGTAGGTCGGCGAACGAGCGACGCAAGGCCCCGCTCGGCCCGGCCACCAGCACGGGAGCGTCGCGACAAAATTCGGCGATCACCTGCCGGCACATGCCGCACGGCATGGCCAGCGGCTCACCCGGCGCGTAAACGCAAACGTGGGTGATGAGCCTTTCACCGGCCGAGACGAGCGCGAAGATGGCCGAGCGCTCTGCGCACATGGTGGCGCCATAGCTGGCGTTCTCGACGTTGCAGCCGGAGAAGATTCGACCCGTTTCGCCGACGATGGCCGCCCCAACGGCGTAGCCGGAGTAGCGACAGTGAGCGCGCTCGGCCGCCGCCCGCGCGTGCGCCACCAGCTCACGCTCTTCCGCGCTCAGCTCGGCCAGCGAGAGCAGCGCGGAGCTCACGCCTGGCCCCCAATGCGCCTGACCCAACCGGCGAACAGGCGGATGAAGTCGCTCTTCACCCGCGCGGCCGTGGCTTCCACCTCGACGTGGCTCAAGAGCTCGGAGGAAAGCCCAGCCGCCAAGTTGGTGATGCAGCTCACGGCGCCGACCCGTACGCCCATTTGGCGCAGCGCTATCACCTCGGGCACCGTGCTCATGCCGACCGCGTCGGCCCCCAGCGTCTTGAGCATGCGGATCTCGGCGGGCGTCTCGTAGCTGGGCCCCAAAAGCCCCGCGTACACGCCGCGCTCGAGCGCGACGCCTGCCTCCTGCGCCGACAGCTCGCACAGCTGCGCCAACTCGCGATCGTAGGCCTGCGACATGTCGGGAAAGCGCGGTCCGCGCGCCGACGGACCACGCAGCGGGCTGTCACCCATCAAGTTCAAGTGATCTTCGATGCGCATCAGGCTCCCCGCGTGGAGCCGCTCGGCGATGCCACCGGCCGCGTTGCTGAGCAGCACCACCCCACAGCCCAGCTCGGCAAGCAGGCGAACGCCGAACACCACACGCGACAACGGGTGCCCCTCGTAAGCGTGCACGCGCCCTTGCATGCAGGCGACCGGCACACCTGCGAGCTGGCCCAAGCATAAATTGCCCGCGTGGCCTGCCACCGTCGACGTCGGGTGATGCGGGATGGTCGCGTACGACAAGCGCTCGAGGCCCGCCAGCTCGTCTGCCAGGGCGCCCAAGCCGGACCCGAGCACCAGGCCTATTCGCGGCGCTGCTCCAGCGGTGCTCCGCTGAACGAATGTCGCCGCCTCACTCAGCTTGTTGGCTTCGCTCGCGTCCATATTTCAGCCCGAGAGGCGCGCCCGGCTCGGGGGAAGAGCACCGGGACGTCCCTACTTTGCCAGATTTGCGGCGGGCCTGCGGGGGAGAGGTCCACGGCTGGTGGAATCGGCCTTGTGCCGGCCTTAAACCGGGCTATATGGTCCGCCCTTCGCTCCTCCTGAGCGCCCGGGGGCACGACCCCCGCTTCGAGCAAAGAGCCCCATGGCCAGCAAGTTCGCCGAATTCCTCAGCACCAACAAGATTGACCCCCGTCGCGTCGCCGCGGCTTCTCGCGAGCTCGAGCGCCTGCGCCCCGAAGATCGGGCCAAGCGCCTGGCCCGTCGCCAGTCGAAAAAGAGCGAAGCCAAGCCCGCCGCTGACGCCGAGAAGCCGGCCAAGCCGCGCTCGGGTCGCCCCGCCACCGGTCGTGCGTTGGCCGCCGCCGCCGCCGGCAAGGCAATTTCGGGCCCCTCGAAGACGCGCCTGCTGCGCGCCGTGAATCGCGTGCTCGAGCAGAAGAAGAAGTCGGCGACCGACCTCAAGTCGCTGTTCTGATCCGCTCGATTTCATTTTTCTGATCCGCCGGAGCACTTTTCGACCGGCCGCTGCACTTTTTTGTGTGACGGCGTGAAAAGCACAACGGGGTGGCGCACCAGAGCTAGCGTTGTTGACCGCGCTCTCAGTGTCTCCACCCCCGTCGGACCCGGCGGCCGATGTTGCCGCGTGGTGGGGAAATATCCTCCAACGCGAGCCAGCACGGCCGACCGCTGTTAAATTCGATCGCGTGGAACCGTTGAGCCTCGTCGAGCGCTGCCAACGCGGCGACTCCGATGCGTTCCGAGAGTTGTTCCACGCCCACCGCCAAGACGTCGCGCGTTTGGCTCAGCGCATGTTGGGTCGCCGCACGGATCTAGAAGACATCGTGCAAGAGGTCTTCTTGCAGGTGCACCGTAGCATCCGTGACTTTCGGCACGGCGCGCGCTTCTCCACATGGCTGTATCGCGTCACCGTGAACGTGGTGCTGATGCACCGGCGCTCCGCCAAGAGCCGTCCGTTGTTCGGCGAAGCGCCCGAGCACGTCGCCGCCGTCGATCAACGCCCGCGCGCCGATGAGCAGGTCGAACGCCATCGTCGGGTAGCCGCGTTCCACCGCTTGCTCGATCGCTTGAGCGACAAGAAGCGCGTGGTGTTCGTGCGCCACGAGCTGGAAGGCTTGGCCCCGGGCGAGATCGCCAAGATCGTGGGCTCGCCGGTGCTCACCGTGCGCACCCGTTTGTTCTACGCACGCCGCGAGCTACTAACCATGCTCGGCGAAGAGCCCAGCCTTGCCGGCGTCGCCGCCGAGCTCGGCGACGCCGCGACCGAGAGCCGCGCCGCCGTCAGTGAAGCGGCCGAAGCAGCGCCCGCCAAGGAGCCCGCGTGAGCGGCGAAGGCGCGCGCGAAGCGGCCCTGCGCGGCCTCGTCGACGCCGCTCGAGCCGAGGCGGCGCCCGAGCTCGACTGGGCTGGCATCGAGCAGCGCCTGTTACGCGAAGCGCAGCGCTCCGCGCCGCCCGCCGCGCGTTCGCTCTACACTTACGGCTGGGGCGCGTTGGCCGTCGCGGCCGCAGCCGCGCTGTGGCTGGTCGGAACGCGCACGCTACCTTCTGCGCTGCCAGCAGCGAGCCCCAACTACGAAAGCTCCGGGCCAGTGCGCGCGTCGGCCGACGCCGCCGAGGTGGGCACGCGCTACCAGGCGAACACGGGCGAGGTCACGGTGGCGCACGCTGGCCGCGCCGAGTGGACGCTGGCGGTCGGTAGCAGCGCGCTCCTGGCAGGCAAAGGCGAGGTCATTCGCGTCCAGCTGGAGCGCGGAAGCGTGCTCTCGCAGGTGGTGCCGAATCCGAAGCCCGAGACGTTCATCGTCGAGGCGGCGCGCGCGCGCATCGCGGTGCACGGCACCGTGTTCCGTGTCGCGCTCGAGGGCGGCCGGGTGCTGGTGGACGTGCGCGAGGGCACCGTCGGCGTCGGGCCGCTGGGCAAACCGTCAACGTTCATGCTCGAGGCCCCCGCCCATGGCGATTTCGCCGCCGACGGCCTGAGCGGCACCATCGACAGCCGCGCTGTCCCGGTCAGGGTGAGCCAGCCGCACGTCGCTGGGCCGCAAAGATCGACGCCCGGGCGCGGCGCGAGCCCACTCTCACCCAGCAGCTCGGCCGCGCCTGCCGTCAGCGCACCTCCACCAGCCGAGCCGTCCATCAGCGAGATCGAAGCCGGCATCGCGCGCATCGTCGAAGCCACTTCTGATTGCTTCGCGCAGCATACTCAAAGCGCCAACGGCATTCAGATCACCGTTCACACGGCGCTCAGCCTCAAAGTATTGGGCTCGGGCTCGGTCGCAGATCTCGATTTTCAGCCCCCGCTGTCACCGGCCGCCGAACAGTGCGCGGCCGCACGTATCTCGCAGGTACACTTCGCCGCCTCGGAGCAAGGCGCGCGGGTGACGCGCATGTTGGAGCTCAAGAAGTAGAGCCTGCGCGGCGGAGCCGGTGGCCGCCGGCTCTCATCTGTCGCGACGTAACACCACTGCGCGCCCCTGGCCGAGCATCCAGCGAATGCTGTGATCGTTGTCCAACTTGAAGAGCGCGCTCGTCGTCTTGCCGTCTTTGGCCGTGAACGCCAAACGAACGTCGGACTCGTGAGCGCTCGTGACCTGGTAACGACCGGCGCGAGCCTCCTCGGCCGGCACCGCGACCGTCACGTTGGAGCCGGCGAACTCGAAGCTCAGCCCTCGCGCCCAGCCGGTGGCGGCCGCCAACTGCGAATCCTGGAAATTCTCGACGGCCTCACCCAACCAGCGCCCCTCCAGCGAGCGCTGGACCGGATGACCGCAACCTGTTGAAATTGCTAGGATTGGTAGCATTGGAAATAGCGTCAAACCCAATCGCCTCGTCATGTACGAAATGGTACGACATTCACCTGCTTCCACTCCTAATTTTCGACCAGGGCCGGGCGGGGCGGTAGCGAACTGACTCTTCCGACGTGAAGAGGCCTTCCGGTTCTGAAAAGTCAGTTCGGTAGCGAACTGACTCTTCCGACGTGAAGAGGCCTTCCGGTTCTGAAAAGTCAGTTCGGTAGCGAACTGACTTTTGCGTTCAGGAAGGCGTGCTCCGGTCGGCCAAGGTCAGCCCGGTAGAAGGCGCCCAGGCGCGGCCGGCCAAGCTCAGCTCGATCTCGCGCCGCGGCCCCGCTACTTGCAGCAGCGGACGCCGAGGCTGTAGTCGAAGTAGGACGGCGGGTGCACGGTGATGCGGGCGTCGCAGCCCTCCCGCGTGCTGCGCGAGTAGAAGCCGCCTTGGAACGCGCCCTGGTCGTCGTCGACCCATTCGTCGAGGTTGCCCACCATGTCGTAGACGGCGTCGGATCCCCAGTTGCTGCGGCACTGCGGCGTCGCGCCCGTCTTGCGCAGCAGCGGGCCGGCTTCGTCGGCGGTCAGGTTCAGGCGCGGGTCGAGGTGATTTTTCGAAGCGTCGCGGTACAGAAGAACAGCTGGGTGCGAGCCGCGAAAGATGTTGCAGGCGCCGTCTTGGTAGCGCTCGCCGTACGGGTATTTGCTGGCGCTTTGGCCCTTGCAGGCCGTCTTCCACTCCGCAGGGGCGCACAGGCGCTTGCCCGCGTTCTCGCACACGCGGCGCGCCGCGACGCCGCTCAGGTAGCCGCTGGGCACCACCGCCGCCAGAGAGCGAGCGCGCGGCTCGAAGGCTTCGTTCAGCGCGAAGTCGGGCGGCAGCGGCAGGGCCGGGGCCTGGTTTCGCGGCGCCACCTGCCTGAATACGCCGAAGATGTGCACGAGCGCGTCGTGCGACGCCGGGTAGTACGGAGACAACGCGCGCTCGTGCGCGTCGACCAACGAAGCCTCGTAGCGGTCGATGCAAAACTGCCCGCGAATGGACACCATTTCCGGGGGGCAGCCCGAGCTCACGGCCGGGGGCGCGCCCGGCAGCAGCGACGGCAGCTCTTGCAGCTGCCCCTGGTTCTGAACCAGATCGCCGCCGTCAGGCAGATACAGCTGACGAGGCGCAGGTGCAGGCGGCGGAAGCGACGAGCTACTGCTGGTCGGTGTCTCGCGCTTCTCGGGCTCTGGCGATTTTCGTGAGCAGCCGAGAGCCGCGAGCGCCAGAGGTGCGGCGAGAGCACACAGCGGGACAGCCAGCCGCCAAGAGCCGACGGCCTGCCCCCTGGCTTTCACTTGCCGCGGTAGACGATCAATCCGTGAGACAAGTCGTACGGGGACACGGCCACGCGCACCCGGTCGCCCGGCAGCACGCGGATGTGGTGGCGACGCATGCGTCCGGAAAGCTGAGCCCGCACGATGGCTCCACCTTGGTCGACGCGGATGTTGTACTGACCGCCACCAAGCGCGTCCTGAATGACGCCTTCCATCTCAAGCAGATCGCCCTTACTCATATTTACGACTTGATTCGCTCAGCACAGCGAGCGGGGCGAGCCCCGCGACACCACGCAAGATATTTTGGAGCGCGGAAGCTGGCACAATCCCGGGGGTGTTGCAACTTCCGCCAAATTGCGGGGGTTTTGCGCTAGGTTCAGCCCGTGTTTCCGGCGACGTTTTTCGATTTCAATGGCGTTCTCGTGAACGACGAGGTCGTCCACTTCGAGACTTTTCGAGAGGTCTTGGCCAGCGTGAGCGTGCCGCTCAGCGAGCACGACTACCTGCACCGTTACCTGGGCTTCGACGACGCTGGGGCGTTTCGCGCCATTTTGGAGGACGCCGGTCAGAAGCCGAGCAGCGAGCAGCTCGCGGGGCTGATCGAAGCGAAGCGGCCGCTGTACATGGCCCGCGCGCGCGCAGCGTTGCCCACCTTCCCGGGAGCGGCCGAGCTGGTGCGTCGCCGCGCCGCGGCCGGACCGGCCCTCGTGGTGTCAGGCGCCCTGCGTGACGAGGTGGAGCTGGGGCTCGAGGTCCTGGGCGTGCGCTCGTCGATCGTCGCTATCGTGTCGGCCGAAGACACGCAAGCCTGCAAGCCCGACCCAGAAGGCTACTTCCTCGGCATTCGTTGGCTGGCCGAGCGCGGGCAAGAGGCCGCGGCGCGCCGAGCTTTGGTGATCGAAGATTCTCTGGCCGGCGTGCAGGCCGCCAAGGCGGCGGGGCTGCCTTGCATCGGCGTCACCCACACGTACTCGGAGAGCGAGCTGCTGCAAGCGGGGTCGGACGCAGTGGTGACGTCGCTTGCCGGCATCGACGACGCGCTGCTCATCGCGCTGTTTCATAGGCTCTATGGCTGAGCGGCGAACGGCGGCGGGCGCGCGGCTGCTCGTGGCGCTGGTTGCGCTGCTGGCAACGGCTCGGCCCGCGGCGGCGGCGGGCACCGTTTCCGCGAGCGTTACCCTACCCTACGAGGTGCCGGCGCTAGGCGGCCTGGCCATCCGCGGCGTCACCATCGGTCCCATCGAGAGCGCGCTGCACGCCGGTCGCGGTTATGGCAGCCCCGCGTTCGAGCGCGGCCTCGACGAGGCCGTCCGGCTCGGCGCAACTTGGATCAGCTTGACGCCGTTCGGGCGCGCCTGGGATCTGCAGGCGACGGGCGTGGACAAGACGTTCGAGCTACCGCTGGCCGACAACCAACGTGGCCTGCGCAGAGCCATCCACCAGGCGCACGCGCGCGGCCTGAAGGTCATGTTGGTGCCCCACCTGTGGGTGGAGAGCGGCGGCTGGCGCGGGGAGCTGGACCCTGCCACCGAAGAGGGCTGGCAGCGCTTTGCCGAAGGCTACCGCTCGTACGTGTTGACCTGGGCGCGCTTCGCCGAGAGCGCGCACGCGGACATGCTGGCAGCGGGCGTCGAGCTGCGCAGCTGGCTGACGACCACGCACGCGCCTAGCTTTTTCCCGATTTTGCGCGACATTCGCGGCGCCTATTCGGGCCTGCTCACCTACGCCGCCAACTGGGACGACGTCGATCAAACCGTGATCTTGAGTGAGCTCGACGTGATCGGCATCAACGCCTTTTATCCGCTCACCGACAAAGCGAACGCCAGCGACGCCGAGCTGGTGAACGGCGGGCTCGAGGTGGCAAAGAAGGTGAAAGAGCTGGCCGAGCGCTGGCAAAAGCCGGTGATGTTCAACGAGTTCGGCTACACCGCGCGCACCGATCCGGCGCTCCGGCCATGGGAGTGGCCCGATCGCATGAACGACGTGCAGGTCGACGGGCGCGCGCAGGCCGCAGCGTATCGCGGGCTCTTGGCCGGCATGCTGCAGTCGCCCGAGTTGGTGGGCGCCTTCGTCTGGAGGCTGTACTCGGACCCGGACGATTTGTCGCAAGAAGCGGAGTGGGGGTTCTCTCCGCGCGGACGCCAAGCGGAGCTGTGCGTGCGCGACGCCTATTGGGGCCGTTGGGCGAGCGATCGCGTGCCCTTTCGGGGCGGCTTCTACCGAGCGCCGGCGGCGGTGCCGGGCGTGTTTTGAGCTGAGCTTTCGCGGCGCCGCGGGTTCGGGCGGCGACGCCTTCAATAGCTGTTGTCGGGGAGCTTCACGCCCTTGGGCAGATCGAGAGCCGGCGCTTGCACCGCGCCCTCACCCCCTTCCAAGTAGGCGTAGCGGGCGGCGTTGGAGAGCACGCGGGCCACGTAGCCGCGCGTCTCTTCGTACGGAATGCGCGCCACGAACAGGTCGAGCGGTAGTTGCTCGCCAGCCACGAGCCAGCGGTTCACGGCTTGGGGGCCCGCGTTGTAAGCGGCCAGCGCGAGCGGCACGCTGCCCTGAAACGTGTCGATGAGCTTGCGCAGGTAGGCCGAACCGAAGCGCACGCTGGTGTGAGCGCGCGTCAGCCCCTCGGGCTCGAGCTTTTCTCCTAGCTCGTCGGCGATGCGCTCGGCCGTCGTCGGCATCAGCTGCAGCAGGCCCACGGCGCCGACGGGCGAGCGTACCGCCGGACGGAAGCCGCTCTCTTGCCGCATCACCGCCCACAGTAGCCCGCGAGGCAGGAGCTGCTCCCGCTCGGCCCGCGTCACCAAGTCGGCATACGGACGCGGGTACACGCAGTCCCACATCCAGCGCGAGCGCGGCCCCGGCGCGCGATCGAGCCCCGCGCGCGTGGCCGCGTCTTGCCCCACCGCGTAGCGGCGATCGGCCACCTCGAGCAAGCCGTACAGCTCGCACAGCGCCTCGCTGGAGCGCGGCGCGTTGCTGCGCGCCAAGCGCCGCTCTTGCGCGCCGATGGCGGCGGCGGCGTCCCCGTCCAAGCCCAAGCGGTGGAGCAGCGCCGCGTCGGCCGGGAGCTTGAGGGCGAGCGGGCTGGGCGCGGCGCCGCTGGCCGGCGGCTCGAGCCAGGCTGGTAGCTCGCCGCCCAGCGACCGCAAGCGCGCGGCCGCGGCCAGCGCGGGAAAGGTCAGCGGAAATTTGCTGACGACCTCCTTGAACGCGCTCACGGCTTCTTCGCGCTTGCCGGTGGCAAGCAGCGCGACGGCGAAGAGCTCGCGCAGCTGCGCCTCGACGCGGACATCTTTTTTCGTGCGCGTGATCAGGCGCTTGAGCAGCGGCAGCGACTGGGCGGCTTGCCCGGCGGCCATGAGCGCGACGGCGTGCTCGTAGCTGGCGTCGTCGAAGAAGCGCGCCTTGCCGCCGCGCTTCTTCAGGTACGCGCCGTAAGCGCTGGCCGCTTTGTCGAAGCTGCCCTCGGCCAAGAAGATGCGCGCGATGGCCAGCTCGGCTTGCTCGGCCCAAGGCGTGGTGCCGAAGCGTTGCATCACCGAGCGGTAGCCGGCCTCGGCGCCGCGATCGTCTTGGGCGCGGGCTCGGGAACGCGCGACGTAGAACAGCTCTTTGGCCGCGTCCTCGGTGCCGAGGCGACTGGCTTCTTCGAACCGCTTCTCCGCCGCTCGGTAGTCGGTGCGCGCGTTGAAGAGCGCCGTGCCCCGGATGGACGCGAACACGCCTGGCCGCGTGATGCGCCCCGCCAGCGGCTCGATGAACGACAGCTCCGATTCCACGTCGCTCACGCGACCGGCGGCCGCCAGCGCCCGCGCGCGCCCCAGCCGATCATTGGGGGAGAGGGGCGACTTGTCGCCGAGTTGCGCCAGCTTGGCGACGGCCGTCTTGGCTTCTTCGGACAACGGCGCTTCCACCGCGACGTAGCGAAAATCACCCGTCCACAGCGATTGTTTGCCCAGTTTTTCCGCGGCCAGCCCGCGCGCGTGGCGCAAAAGGACCTCGCGCCCTTTGGCGCCTCGACCTTTGCCCAGGTTGGCCAGGCCGCGCTCGGCGACCTTGATGGCGCGCTCGGCGTCGCCCGCGTCGAGCCAAGCCTTGGAAGCGCTGGCCAGCGAGAGCGGATCTCCGCGCGCTTCCAACAGCGCGGCCGCCTCGGCGGCGGGCCCGGCCGCGACCAGCACCCGGGCGCGCAGATCGGCCACTTGCGACGAGAGCACGGGCAGCGACTGTTCGAGCCCGGCCAAGAGCGGCAGCGCCGAAGGTGCCTGGCCCAACTCGAGCCGAGTCCGGGCCCAGGCAAAGCGCACTTCGGCGTTGTGTTGAGCGTCGACGGGAAGCGCCGAGAAAGCGCGCTCCGCCTCCTTGTAACGCTGTGCCCGTAGAGCCTCGGCCCAGGGCGGCGGTGGCTCGCTGGGCGGCGGCGGCTCACTGCTGGCTTTGGGTGAGGCCCCCGCGCTGGCGCTGCGCAGCCGCGACGGCGAAGCTTTGAAGGGGCCCTCGGGCTGGCTCCGACAACCGAGCGCAACTACGAAGAGCCACGCGGCAGCGGCCGCGCAGCGCCGAACGGCGCGCGCCGCTACCAACCCCATCGGTACTCGGCCCGCAAGAGCGCGTCGAAAGTGCTGGCGTTGGAACGACCGAGCGCGTTGTCGAAGTGCAGCGTCACCCCCGCGCCTAGCTTGCGGGTGAAGGCATAGTCGAGACCCAAGCCGAGCCCCAGCGCCAGGTCGTTGCGCTTGAACGCCGATTTGGCGGGGGGAGCGTCGAGGAACACCAGGTACCCCGCATAAACACCGGCCCACGGCACCCAACGCAGCACGTCGAGCTTGTAGGCCACGCCCACCAACGCCGACAGCGCGTTGGGGTTCCGCTGGCTGCCGAGCTGGTAGCCCCGGGCGGTCAGCTCGACCCGCGCGTCGAACACGTCCGACAAGCCGTAGGCCGCGTAAGCGCCGAGCGCAGGGCTGAGCGCCAGGCCGTTGCCGTTGCTGACGCCCGCGCCGGCGCCCAAGTGCCATTCGCGCTCGAACGCCTCCGCGACGCGGGGACGAGCCGAGAGCCCGAGCCCAAGGCCCAGCCCGAGAACCAACGCCGCGCGCCTCATGCCGCTTTCTTACAACATATTCACCGGGTCCACGTCGATAGCGACGCGCACCTGCCGGTCCGAAGGCGCCCGCGCTACCGCGAGCAGGGCGGCTCGCAGCGCCGCGCGGTCGCTCGAGCGCACCAGGAAGCGGTAGCGGTAGCGGTTGCGCAGGCGTACGAGCGGCGCCGGCGCGGGGCCCAGCACCTCGGCCCCCTGCCCTTCCTTGCGCGCCAAGCGGGCGAGGCGCTCGGCCGCTCCTTGCGCGTGCTGCTCCTGAACCGCGTCCACCCGAACCAGCGCCAGGCGCGAAAAGGGCGGGTAGCCCAGCTCCTGACGCAGCAGCATTTCTTGCTCCACGAAGCCTGCCACGTCGTGCGACGCGGCGAACGCCACCGCCGGGTGGTCGGGCGTACGGGTCTGGATCAGCACCTTGCCCTTCACGTCGCCGCGCCCGGCCCGCCCTGCCACCTGCACCAGCAGGTGAAAGCTCCGCTCGGCGGCGCGGAAATCGGGCATCGAAAGGGCCGCGTCCGCGTTGAGGACCCCCACCAGGGTGACGTTCGGCAAATCGTGACCCTTGGTGACCATCTGGGTACCGACCAAGATGTCGATCTCGCCGTCGCGCATGCGCGTCAGCACCTTTTCGCTCTTGATGCCAGCCGCTACGTCACGGTCGAGCCGCGCAATACGCGCCTCGGGAAAGCGCTCGGCCAGGAGGCTCTCGATGCGCTCGGTGCCGGCGCCCTCTTCGCCCAGCTCGGCCGAGTTGCACTTGGGGCAGCGCTCGGGGATGCGCGTCGTGTAGTCGCAATAGTGGCAGACCATCTCCGAGCGACGCGCGCGGTGGAGGGTGAGGCTGACCGAGCAATGTGGGCACTCCGAGATGTGCCCGCACGAGTCGCAGATCAAGCTCGGGGCGAAGCCCCGCCGGTTCAAGAACAGGATGGCCTGGCGCTTGTCGCGCAGCACTCCTTCCAGCGCGCGCACGAGCGGCAAGCTCAGCAGCTTTTCTCCGGCGATCCCCGCTCCCACCCGGCGAATGTCGATGATCTCCACCGTGGGCAGGATGGACGACGCGCGCGCCCGCGCCGGTAGGCGCAGGTGCAACAGCCGCCCCTCGCGCACCAACGCCACGCTGGCCAGCGAGGGCGTGGCCGAGCCCAAGACGCACACGGCCCCCGCGCGGTGCGCCCGCAGCAGGGCCATGTCTCGCGCATGGTAGCGCACGCCTTCTTCCTGCTTGAACGAGCCGTCGTGCTCTTCGTCGACGCAGATCAAGCCCAGCTGCGAGACGGGCGCGAACAGGGCCGAGCGGGCTCCTACCGCGATGCGCAGCTCGCCCGAGCGTAAGCCGCGCCACATTCGCTGCCGCTCGGCGTCACGCAGGCCGCTGTGCATCACGGCGATCTGATCGCCCAACCTGGCGCGAAAGCGCCCCACCAACTGCGGCGTGAGCGCGATCTCGGGCACCAGCACGATAGCGCTCTTGCCTAGTGCGAGCGCTCGCTTGGCCGCGCGCAGGTACACCTCGGTCTTGCCCGACGCCGTCACGCCCTCCAGCAGAAACTGCGCGCGCTCCCCCGCCTCGAGCTTTTGCTCGATGGCTAGCACGGCCGCCGCCTGTTCGGCGTTCAGCTCGGGCGGTATGTCCGCGCTGACGGGCGCCGCCAGCAAAAGATCCGCCGGCGGCTCGCGCTTTTCCAGCTCGACGAAGCCGAGCTCGACCAGCCGCTTCAGCGTGGCGCGCGCGCCGGGCAAGCTCTTCTCGAGCTCGGCCACGGGCAGGGCGCCTCGGCTGAGGATGTCCAGCACCTGCTGCGCCTTGCCGCGCGGCACCGGGGCGAGCGGTCGCTGCGCGCTCGGCACGACGAACTGCACCCAACGCCCGACGACCTTGGCCGGCACTTTCCCCAGCTCGCCTTGCGTTGCCTTCAACAGCTCGGCCGCGGTGCGCTCCACGGCCGGCAGCGACAGCTCGATGGCTCCTCCGATGGGCGCCACGTAGTAACGCGCCAGCTCTTGCAAGAAGCTGAGCAGCTCCTCGGGCAGCACCGGCTCGGCGTCGACGACGGCCACGATGGGCTTCATGCGCTCGACGGGAATGTCGGGAACGCGCTCGGCGACGTCGAGCACGACGCCCAGCACCTTGCGCCGCCCCAGCTCGCACAGCACGCGCGCGCCGCGCTTCACCCGACCGAGTAACGCTGGCGGCACCAGGTAGCTGAACGCCTGACCGAGCGGAGCCGGCACGGCCAGGCGCGCCTGCCAAACGGCCGTCGCGGCAACGGCTTCGCCTTCCACGGCCTTGGGCTCGTTCATCGCAGCAGGTACGCGGCCAGGGCCGCGATGGCGACCGCCGCGACGGCCCAGGGCCAGTACGACGACGAAGCGCCCCGAGGCGCGGGCTGTTTGCGGCGCCGCCCGCCGCCGTCCACCAGCGCTCCGAGCGAGGGCGGCGGCGGCGACATGCGGGGCACCTCGATGACGGCGGGCACGTCATCGGGAGAAAGGCTGGGCGGCGGACGCACGGCGCCACGGGCTCGGCTCGGCACGTCGTCATTTTCGCCAGACACCCGAGAACGATCCCAGCGCAACCGAGGTGGGTCAAGCACGGCTGGGCGGCCGCGGGGCGCACGGCCGAGCAGCCTACCCGGGGCACCCCTCGCTCGGCGGCGAAAGGTCGGTGCAGCGATCGCGCGGGGCTATCACCCAGGTGCAATAGTCCAAGAAGACGACGCCGCGCAGGCGGCGAAACGACGTAGGAAAGCGGAAGCGCGGCGCCTTGACCGAAGCGCGCGGACCCCCTTCGCTCAGGTCGAAGTAATAGAGCTTCGAGTGCACCTCGAGCGCCGTCTGTTCGAGGCGGATGACACCGAACGGGTACACGGCGTCGCCGTCATCGGCGTCTTGCAACGCCGACGCGCCTTCCAGCTGCACCAGCGCGCCGCCCCAATCGCGCAGCAGCGCTGCGTCTTTGCCGGCAGCCAGGCGCGCGCTCAGCGCCGGGTCCAGCACCGCTGCTTCCGGCGGCGCCGCCCTGGCGCCGCGACGCGCCGGGCACGCCGCGTCGATGCGCAGCTGTTGCGCCGCAGCCGTACCCGAGCACGCCGTGGGCACGTACTCGTCGAGCCTACCCGCCACCGTCAAGGTGTCACCCGGCGCCAAGTCATCGGGCAAACCGTCGGAGCCCGGCGCGCACGCCTCGCCGTCCGCGTGCGGCGCGCCATAAGAAACCAAAAAGAGCCCCGAGCCCGCGCCGGTGCGGCCCGCCTCCGCCGCGAATGCCCCCCACAAGCAGCTGCCCGACTTGGCCTCCGAGGCGAGGAACTTCTGCGAGCTGGCCACGAGCGGGGGCGGCGCGACGGCCAGGTTGCCGCGCACTCGCCCGGAGTGGATTTCGTCGAGCGTTACCGCTTCGGCGCCGCAGTCGCTCAGAGCTTCGGGACTTCCGCCTTCGCCGATTGCGGCGGGCACGCTGGCCGGTTCGCCCCCCGCGCCCGGCAGCGCGTCGCTTGGCTCGGGGGCAGGCTCTGCCTCAGGCTCTGCCTCGGCCCCACCCGCTGCAGCGCCCATGGCCCGGCTCGCCTCGTCGTCGCTCGGGAGCGCACCGAGCGAGGCACCGCGACACGCGCCCAAAATCAGCGCCAGCCCCAGCCCGTGTCGCCACATGCCGAGTAGTCGGTCGGCGCCCGGCGCGGTTGCGCAAAAAGGCGTGAAGCCAGCGCCTCACGCCTCTGGACTCAGGCCGGGGCCTTCTCCAGCTCGAAGCCGTCGTGCAGGGCGCGCACGGCCAGCTCGGTGTACTTCGCGGCGATGATGCAGCTGATTTTGATCTCGCTGGTGCTGATGCCCAAGATGTTGATGCCCTCAGCGGCCAAAATGCCGAAGGTCTTGGCCGCGACGCCGGCGTGCGAGCGCATGCCGAGGCCGACGATCGACACCTTGGCGATCTCGGGATCGTACGCCACTTGACCGCCGCCCAGCTCTTTGACGGTGCTCTCGATCAGCTCTTTGACGCGCGCCAGGTCGGTCTTGGCGACCGTGAACGTGACGTCCGTGGAGCTGCCGCTGCTGGACGGGCTCTGGATGATCATGTCGACGGACACGTTCTGCTCGGCGAGCAGCCCGAAGATCTTGGCCACGATGCCGGGCCGGTCGGGCATGCCAACCAGCTGCACCTTGGCTTCACCCTTGTCGTAGGCCACGCCTGAAACGACGACCGATTCCAAACCTTCTTCGGATGCAACCATGGTCCCTGTAGTGTCGGTGAAAGAGGAGCGCACGTGTACGGGAACGCCGTACTTCATGGCGACCTCGACGGAGCGGATTTGCAGCACTTTGGCGCCGAGCGAAGCAAGCTCGAGCATCTCTTCGAAGCTGATGCGCTCGATCTTGCGCGCCCTCGGGCAGATGTTCGGGTCGGTCGTGTAGACACCGTCCACGTCGGTGTAAATCTCGCACACGTCGGCTTTGATGGCCGCCGCGATGGCCACCGCGGTGGTGTCGGAGCCGCCGCGCCCCAGCGTCGTGATGTTGCCGCCCGGGTCGATACCCTGAAAGCCAGCCACGACCGCGATGTGCCCGCTCGTCACGGCGTTGCGGAGCCGCGAGTCCTCGATGTTGACGATGCGCGCCTTGGTGAAAGCATCGTCGGTCTGAATGCGGATTTGATGACCGAGGAAGCTCTTGGCCTTTCCGCCCATCTGCTGGATGGTCATCGCGACGAGCGCGGCGCTGACCTGCTCACCCGTCGAGGCGAGCGAGTCCATCTCGCGCATGTCGGGAGTGGGGGAAATCTGGTGCGCGAGGCCGAGCAGGCGATTCGTCTCGCCCGACATGGCGCTCACGATCATCACCACTTGATGACCTTCGCGCTGGGCGCGGAGCCCGAGCTCCGCGACGCGACGCATGCGCTCTAGATTTGCGACCGAAGTACCGCCGAATTTCTGGACGACGAGGGCCAAGGCGCGCTCCCCGTACCGCCCAAAATCAGTCGCGTCAAGGCGGGCGACGCCGTTTCCGCGCCGCCCTCGCGGCCCCTCGGGTTTTACCGGGGCGGGCGCGCTCCGGGGCCGCTAGGCGGGCTTGCTCCAGAGGCCTTCGATCACCTTGGGTGTAGCGCCGAACTTCAGGTCCGAAAGCTTCGCCATCGGGTTATTGCTCTGGAAGAACGCTTGCGCCACCGTGGCCCACAGGTCGACGTGGTTTCGGCTCTGGCCTTCGAAGTTCAGGTACTTGCCGCCCTGCATGCCGAGCGCCTTGCCGCCGAAGATGAACGCCGCTTTCGGATCGCGGTTGTGGTTCTGCTGGGCCACCTCGGTGACGTACGGAATCACGGTGCGGTCGAGCATGGTGGCGGTGCCGTCACCCAGCGGGTCGATGGCGTCCTTGAACATTTTGATCACCATCGCGGTACGAGCGTTGTACCAGGTGTTCACGTTCGCCAAAAACTGGGCAATTTCGCCGTTGGTTCCCGACGGCTTGGAGTTGAACGTATCGCAGCAGTTCACTTTGTGACTGAGCGGATGGTGCATGTAGATGGTGTTGGCTTCGCCCGGGTACTGCCCCTTGAAGGACACGTGGTTCGTGCCCGGCGACCACTGGAACGTGCCGACGCGAATGATGTCGCACTGCATGGCCGCCAGCAGAATGCCCGCGTGAATCTTGCCGATCTGCTCGTGGACCTCGTCGTCGGCGGTGCTGGTGACGGGGTTGTCGTAGTCGAACTTGGAGCCCGTCTTGCCGGACAAGCCCGCGTCGGGCGCGGCCGGCACGGTGCAGCCATTGGGCGTCTTGATGACGCCGTTCAGCAGATCCGACACCTGCATCTCGATCTTGCGGCACGCCGCGGCGTGAATTTCGATTTTCTGCGCCTCGGCCGCGGGCGCCACGCTCTTCAGGTGGTCGAGCTCGCGCAGGCAGTAGTCGAGCACGCTCTTGCGCGCGTACAGCGCCTTGTTGGCCGTCTCCATGTTGGCCGGCGTGGCGCCGCCGGGCATGAAGCCCGCGAACAGCTTGGTGAAGAGCTGCGCCGGCTTGAGCTCGGGCAAGAGCGGCACGTTCTCGGTGACGTTGCCGCCGTTGGCCGCGGCGATCGACTGCGTCTGGAAGCCGTAAGACAAGCAGCGCGTGGACGTCTCTTGCGAGTCGATGCGCGCGTCGCAGATGGCGTTGGCGTAGCCGATCCCAGGCTGCTTCAGCTTGATGGCCCCGGTGCTGGCGTCGTCGATCACCCTCTCGAGCAGGATCTGATCCCACGAGGGGCCGCCGGCCACACCGTCGTCGCCTTCGCCGCCGTTCTTGCGCGTGCCGGGTACGCTGGCGCCCGTCGTCGTCATGGGCGTGCCCGACTCGTGGCCGCCGCCACCGCCCGCGCTACCCGCGTCTTTCAAACCCCAAATCAGGCTCATGTCGCCCTGCAGGCCCGCGTCGGCGAACGGCTGCAAAATCTGAGAATATTTGCTGATGCTACCGACGCCGTTCGGCTTGGCGCCGTCGTTCGGCAGGAACGCCCACTTCAGCGTGCCCACCGGCCAATGCGTCATCAAGAAACGCGGCGGTGCCACCGCGCCTGCGGCCATGGCCTCGAAGTCACGCAGCATGATCTTCAAGCCGAAGGCGCCGCCAACGGCGGCCAGGAACGAGCGTCGCGCTAACCGATAGGACCTCATCTTGCTCAGCCTCCCGACCGCTGGGTAATCGTCTTGGACATTGCGACCGTGCGAACCAGCGCCGGAAACGTTCCGTCGGTTGCCTTGAACGCCTCGGCCACGGCTTTGGTCGCGCAGCTGTCGCCGTTCACGCCCGTTTCCGCCAATGCGTAGGTCAGGAGCTTGGTCGCGACGCACGCAGAGAAGACGCCGGTGTTGGCCAGCGCTTGCCCGAGCTCGGGCGCGCTGTTGGCCACCGTTCCACCAGCGCTGGCCGGCAGCGTAACCGTCGCGTCGACGGGCCGCATCTTCTCGTCCATCGTGCGGTACCGGCCGATGGTGTCGAAGTTCTCGAGCGAGATACCGAACGGATCGAAGCTCAGGTGACAGCCGAGGCACGGCGGCGTAGTGCCGCGGTAATCGGCTTTTTCGCGCTCGCTCAGGTCGCCCTGCATCATGACGACGGACGCGATTTGGTCGGCCAGGCTCTCGGGGAAGACCGGGTTTTGTTGACACAGAATCGTGTCGTTCACCGAGAGGCCGCGACCGACGACGGATTGCCCGTCGGGCCGTGAGCGCGAGGTCAAAAAGCCGAGGCTGGTGAGCAGGCCCGAGCGGGTCTCCGGCAGGTTCACCACACCGAAGCCGTCCGCGTCCACCGTGGTGGGCGCGGCCACGCCGTAGAGAGGAGCGAGCTGCGCGTTGACGAACGCTTTACGGCTCGTGACCAGCTCCGGCACTTTGCCGCCGTTCCAGAGCACGTCTTTGATCAGCAACTCCGTCTCGTGGAACATGGATGCGGCCACGCCCCCGTTGAACTCTGGCACCTTGGCCGGGTCGATGACGACGGTCAGGACGCGGCTCACTCCGAGCGAAGCGACTACGCCGGCCTGAAGGTTCACGCGAGCAGCGGGCGTCGCCAGCAGGCGATCGACGTGGGGACCGATTTGCTCCGGGGTGCTGAGGGCGTTCTGAGCCGCCGCCCCGAGCAGCTCGTCGTCGGGCGGACCGTCGGTGAGGAAGTACGACAGTTGGCTGGCCAGCTCGTAAGGAGTCAGCATGCCTTCTTGGGCGACGTCGGCGCCGAACTCTGTGCGGTACAAGAAGCTCGGCGAGTCGAAGATGGCGCTGACCGTGTATTGCGTCGCCTCTTGAACGGTGCCGCCCTTGGCCGCGACCTCGGTGTACACGGTGAGCAGGCTGGTCTTGTCGCGCGCGTCGAGCGGGCGGCGGAACGCCTTCTCGGCCAGCTTCAAGATGTAGGCCTGGGCGCAGTCCGCCGTGGGGGAGGCGCAACCGGTGACGGTCGCGAAGTTGTCGAGCACCTGCTTGCCGGCGGCCGTAGCGATGCCGTCGGCGGCCTGCCACTTGCTGTCGATGTACGACGAGCCTTCGTCGGTGTCGCCCAGCGGGGGGAACGTGCGCTCCGTGGGATCTTTGATGGAAAAGTCGCTGACGATCTTGGTGGAGAAGGCCTGACCCAAGAGCGGCACGAGAGAGGCCGCCACTTGGTTGAAGCTCAAGCGGATGAGGCGCTTGGACATGGCGACGTCCCAGCCCTTGCAGTCGGCGGCCTGGTCCGGCGGTTTCATCTCCCCGCCGGTGCCGGCGACCGAGGAGGCTCCCGAAGCCGACGCGCCGCCCCCGGTGCCACCGGTGCCGGTTCCGGGGCCATTTCCTCCCGTACCGGCCAGGTTGCCGGCGCTCCCATCACTGCTGCAGCCGAAGCCGACGCTGGCAAGCGCGACCGCCAGGCCGATGTAGGTGCGCGGGAGACGGAGGGAATCTATCGCCTTCACGTATCCAAGGAGGGCCTAGGTCCTCCAAACTGTTCAAAAAAGAAATCCGTGGGCCGCGCCCCGCGGCACCGTCAGATGCCGCTAAAATTCCGTTTTCATTGGCAACGCACCTTTCCGCAAGGGGCCAGGTGGTAAGGATCATTAACGAGCATGACAACGCAGCGCATCCTGGTCACCGGCGCGGCCGGCAAAGTCGGCCAGGTGTTCATTCGTCGCTTCCTGGCTGATCCGCGCTTCGAAGGGTTCACGGTCCGGGCGCTCTGTCACAACCGCAAGCTCCCGGTCGGGCCGCGGCTCGAGGTCGTCTCCGGACCGATCGAGCAGCGCGCCGTGGTCGACGAGGCCATGTCCGGGGTGACGCACCTGCTGCACCTGGCGACCAGCAAAGAGAACCCCGACACGATCATGGACGTGGCCGTCAAGGGCATGTTCTTCCTGCTCGAAGCCGCGCGCACCAGCGCCACCTTCAAGCAATTTTTGCTGATCGGCGGCGACGCCGGCATGGGCCACTTCTTCTACCCCCATCCCGTGCCGGTCACCGAGCAGCAGAAGCACAGCGCCTACCCAGGCTGCTACGCCCTCTCCAAAGTGCTCGAAGAGGTGATGCTGGAGCAGTACTACATCCAGTACGGGCTGAACGGCTGTTGCCTGCGCGCGCCTTGGATCATGGAGAAGGACGACTTCAAGTACCAACTGTCGTTCGGCGACGACGTGTTCGGCGGCCCGCGCTGGTGTGACCTCGTCACCAAAGAGCAAGCCGCCACGTACGTGAAGTCTGGCGCCGTGCCGATCATGCTCGACCCGGACGGCCAGCCCGTGAAGCGCAACTTCGTCCACGTCGAGGACCTGGTCAGCGCCATCAGCCTGGCCATCGATCAGCCCAAGGCCAGCCAGCAAACTTTCAACATTTGCATGAACGAGCCCGTCGACTACGGCGAGCTCGGCGCTTACCTCAAGAAGACCCGCGGCCTGGAGGGCGTGCCCATCCGGACGCCCTATCGCTCGACCTGGCTCGACAACACCAAAGCCAAATTCACGCTCGGCTGGCGCCCCCAGTACGACCTGGCGAAAATCACCGACGCCGCCTTCGACTACAAGCGCCCCGCCGACGACCCGCGCGTCATCTACTACCCCGGCTGAGCGCAGGCCTCTTTCGCGCCGCTACGCCGGCGAGCGGGCAAGGTCGGCAAACGTCGCCCGCCACACCGGATGCGCGGCCAGCACCTGCAGCGCGCGCGTGGTGAGCGATTTGCCGGGCTCGCTGCGCGGCCAAGTCGAGGCCCCCGAAGGGTGCGGCAGCGGAATCACGTCGATGAGCCGGCGGCCGCGCTCGACCCGAAACGACCTGCCAATTTGCTCGACCAGCGGCAACGCCGGCAAGAATTGTTGAATCGCCAGGCGCCCGATCGGAATCAGCAGCGTGGGCTGCAGCAGCTCCAGCTCGCGTTCGAGCCAAGGGCGACACTCCGCCACTTCCAGCTCGGAAGGCACTCGGTCACCGCCGCGCGGATTTTTGCCCGGGAAGCAGCGGCAGGTCGCCGCTATGTAAACGCGCTCGCGGAACGTCGCTTCGTCGACACCCAACGTGGCAAACCATTTGAACAGCTGCTTGCCGGCCGTCCACGCAAACGGACGCTGCAAAATCGGCTCCTTGTCGCCGGGGGCCTGGCCGAGCAGCAAAATCTTCGACAATACCGCGGTGCCGACCACGGGCGGGGGCACCATGCCCGCGCAACGCCGGCAGCTCCGCAAAGCTGCCTGGTGGTCTCGAAGCAACGCCAGGCGCCGCACTAGCCGACGGCGCGCTCCAGGTTCATGGCGGACTTTCGAGCAGGAGTAGCAGGCGCAGTCATCGTGATTGTCCCGACCTCGAGGCTAGCGCGAAGCCGGAACGCGTCGAGCGCAGCGCGGGCGGCGCGGGCCGCGTTCTGAGGATGCAGCGGCGCCGAGGGTCTGGCATAACCGCGCCGATGCGTTCGCTGCTCCTCGGTTGCCTCTGGTTGCTCTCGGCCTGCAGCCCCGCTCAGCTCCAGCAAGAGAGGCTGAGCGACGGGAGTATCAAGTTTACCTGCGACCTTCCGATGGACGAGTGCGTGCGTCGCGCACAAGAAGCTTGCAGCAACCAGCGCTTTCGCATCCTCGAAGGCATCAGCGAGACTCGGGTGCGCGACGTGCCCCCTTTCGAGAGCGCCTACCACACCAGCCGCTTGCACCTCGTGTGCACCAATGATGGCGCCAAGCCCCTCCTCTCATTGGACTCGCCCAGCCCGGAGCCGGCCGCGGCCCCGGCCCAGCCGGCCTCGGCCTGTTCGTTGGGGGAGACGCGGGAATGTGTGGGCCCGGGCGCGTGCAAAGGTGGCCAAGCGTGCTTGTCGGATCGCACTGGCTTCGGACCGTGTGACTGCGGGCCGAGCCCGGCGCCGCCTGCCGGATCCGCAGCCGCACCCGACGCCGTTCCTGCCGCCGCGCCCGCTGGTCCCGCCAGCCCGCCTACGGCGCGCCCTCCCGAGCAGCCCATGCCCTCTTCTAGGTGAGCTTTGACGCGCTCGGTCACGCGGTTTCGTCAGACGAGCGCAGCGGATCGCAAAGGCTGTAAAGCTGTAACCTTACCGCTTAGCCCAGGCAGTCACTGATCGGTCCTGATGCACGGCAAAATGAGGCGGCAAGGGCTGGCATCCGGTCCAAATACGGCATAACTGGCAACGCCCGCTAGCGCCTCTGTCCGGTGACAAATGCGCGTTTTTTACAAACGCGCAGCCGGCTCGGAAGCCCGAGCATCTCGAGCGTCCTCGGGCTGACGCTCAAAGGAAAGACCCATTCAGAAAGTCGATCATCGTCGCGACCCGCCCGTCACTATGGCGCGTGGTCCCGGCATTTCTCGACGCTCGGTTTCTCAGCGGAAGAGCGCGCCCGAATCAACGCATTGATGTAAACGACCTGTCCTAAGCTGCGCGGCCTGACTCGCTTGTGCGTCGGGCCCGAAGCTGAACGAAGGCGCAAGCGACAAAAACCCGAGGATTGTGGGACATGAACAAAGCAAAGCGAACGCTCGGCAAACTCGGCCTGGTACTGGCAGCCCTTCCGCTGCTCATGCTCGGCTGCAACAACAACAAGAGCGGCCCTGCCGCTTCTTCGTCGGGCGCTCCCGCGGCTGAAGCGAAGATCGTCAAGCTCGCGTTCGTGACCAACAATCCGAGCCAATTCTGGAAGATCGCCGAGGCTGGCCTCCGAAAGTACGAGAAGGAAGCCAAAATCCAGGTCGACATGAAGATGCCGCCCAACGGCACTCCGGAAGATCAGAACCAGATTCTGCAGAACCTGGCCAGCCAGGGCTACGACGCCATCGCCGTCAGCGTGATCGCCCCGAAGGATCAGCTGCGCATCTTGAACGAGGTCGCCGAGAAGACGAACCTCATCACGTTCGACTCGGACGCCGACAAGTCCAAGCGCCTTTTGTACATCGGCACGAACAACTTCGAGGCTGGCAAGGCTCTGGGTGAGCGCATCACCAAAATCCTGCCCGAAGGCGGCAAAATTGCCGTTTTCGTCGGCACCCTCTCGGCCGATAACGCCGCGCAGCGCCTGGCCGGCGTCGAAAGCGCCATCAAAGATCACAAAATCGAGATCGTGGACAAGCGCGAAGACAACACCGACCGCGCCAAGGCTCGCTCGAACGTGGAAGACATCATCAACGCCCACAAGGACCTGAACCTGGTGGTCGGTTTGTGGAACTACAACGGCCCCGCCATCGCCGCTGCCATCGAGGGTCTGGGCAAGCAGGGCAAGGTAAAGGCGGCCGTGTTCGACGAAGACGAGGCGACGCTCGACGCCATCAAGTCCGGAACGGTGGAGGCCACCGTCGTGCAGAAGCCGTTCCAGTTCGGTTATCTGTCGGCCAAGTGGATGCACGACCTCGCCACGAAGAATGCCGAAGCCAAGAAGGCCATCCCGGCCAGCGGCGTGATTGACACCGGCGTGACGGTCATCGACAAATCCAACGTCGAGTCCTTCAGGGCCGAGCTGAGCGCAATGAAGAAGTCGGTTCAGTAAGCCGCCCTCCTACGAAAGCAAATCGAGACGGCCATGAGCGAGGTTTCTCAGAGCGAAACGCCCCCACTGCTCCGGATGCGCGGCATCACCAAGCGCTTCCCAGGTGTCGTGGCGTTGCAAGGCGTTTCGCTCTCGCTCAAGGCCGGTGAGGTGCTGGCCCTGATGGGCGAGAACGGCGCCGGTAAGAGCACGCTGATGAAGATCTTGGGCGGCGTGCAGCCGCCCGACGAAGGTGACATCGAGGTCGACGGCAAGCCCGTCGAGTTCGACGGCGTCAAAGACTCGAAGGGCAGCGGCATCGCGCTGATCCATCAAGAGCTGATGCTGGCGCCCAACCTCGACATCACCTCCAACATCTTCTTGGGCAACGAGGGCGTGAAGGGCGGCCTGCTCGGCCCGCTGAACCGCCCGAGAATGAACGTGCGCGCCGCCGAGCTGATCGCGCGCGTTGGGTTGCGCGTGCCGGTGACGACGCCGGTCGCGCGCCTCACGGCCGGCCAGATGCAAATGGTCGAGATCGCCAAGGCGCTGCTGACCCGCGCCCGCATCATCATCATGGACGAGCCAACGTCGTCCCTGGCTGTCGCCGAGTCCGAGCAGCTGTTCAAGATCATCCGTCAGCTGAAGGCCGACGGCATCGGCATCATCTACATCTCGCACCGCATGCAAGAAGTGATGGATCTCGCCGATCGCATCACCGTGCTGCGCGACGGCCGCTACGTGGGCGATTTGCAGCGCGCCGAAGCAACGCACGACAAGGTCGTGGCCATGATGGTCGGCCGCGAGCTCAGCAACCAATACTTCCCCGAGAAGCACCAGCGCAGCTCGAACGAGGTGATGCTCGAGGTCAAAGACCTGCGCGTCCCCGGCACCCCCGACACCGCCAGCTTCACCGCTCGCAAGGGCGAGATCTTGGGCTTCGCCGGGCTGATCGGCGCAGGCCGCACCGAGCTGATGGAAGCCATCTTTGGCGTCACGCCGGCCTGGAGCGGCAGCATGAAGCTCGACGGCAAAGACTACAATCCGAAGGATCCGCGCGAAGCAATCGACGCTGGCGTGTACCTGGCGCCCGAAGATCGCAAGCGTCACGGCCTCGTCCTGCCGATGTCGGTGGCCCAAAATACGTCGCTGCCGAACGTGTCCAGCTACGCCAGCTTCGGCCGGCTCGATCGCAAGACCGAGCAAGAAGTGGCCGAAAACGGCGTGAAGCGCCTGCGCACCAAGACCCCGAGCATCAGACAAGCCGTGGTCAACCTGTCGGGCGGCAACCAACAGAAGGTCGTGCTCGCCAAGTGGCTGGCCATGGCCCCCAAGGTCCTCATCCTCGACGAGCCCACCCGCGGTATCGACGTCGGGGCCAAGGCGGAAATCTATCGCCACATGGCCGACTTGGCGGACCAGGGCATCACCATTTTGATGGTCAGCTCGGACATGGAAGAGACGATAGGCATGAGCGACCGCGTGGTCGTGATGCACGAGCGCAGGCTCAAGGGAATTTTGGAGCGAAACGAGCTGACTCAGCTCGCGATCGCTGGGTTGATGACCGGCAAGCCTGAAGGTACGGCCGGGGAAAGCAATGTGGCGGCGTCATGAGGCGTGAGCTCGGAATGTTGATTGCGCTGGTGCTCATGTGCCTCGCGCTCTGGACCTCGAACTCGGATTTCTTGGGTGCGTCCAACGTGATGAACACGACGCGCCAAATCTCGATGCTCGGGATTCTGTCGATTGGCATCGCGTTCGTGATCATCACCGGCGGTATCGATCTTTCGATCGGCTCGGTGGTCGGGCTCACGGGCGTCATCATCGCGCGGGTGAGCTCGACGCAGACGGGCGGCCTCAGCTACCCGCTGTGGATCGGCATTTCGGTCGCGCTCCTGGCGGCCGTGCTGGTGGGCGTCGTGCAAGGCTTGCTCATCACGCGGCTGAAGCTTCAGCCGTTCATCGTCACGCTCGGCTTCATGCTGCTGCTCCGCGGCGTCTCGCAGACCATCGTGGACGGCGGCGTGATCAGCATGGGCGACTCGCCTTTGTTGAACCTGGCCAGCGGCGGTCTCCTGCACGTCGGTCGCGATCCGCTCATCGGCTGGCCTCTGGTGATCTTCGGCACCGTGGCCGCCGTTGGCGCCTACGTGCTGCACTACACGGTGCTGGGGCGCTACATCTACGCCATCGGCGGCAATCGCGACGCGGCGCGCTACTCCGGCATCAACGTCGACCGGGTCGAGCTGCTGACGTACGTGATCTCGGCCGGCGCCGCCGGTATCGCCGGTATCTGCTACTCCGCCTACATCGGCCAGATGAATCAGAAGGTCGGCGAGTCGTACGAGCTTTACGCGATCGCGGCGGCGGTCTTGGGCGGCTGCTCGCTGCGCGGCGGCGAAGGCACCATCTTCGGCATCTTGATCGGCGCCTCGATCATGCGAGTCATCGACAATGGCATCAACATGTTCCAGGTCCAGTACTCGGACGGCGAGGGCATCCGCCGCATCTGGCGCCTCAACAACAACTGGCAGTGGATCATCGTGGGCGCCGTTATCTTGGTCGCCGTCATCCTCGACCAGGTCGTGCACATGGTGCAGGCCGCGCGCCGCTTGAAAGAAGCGGGCCAGCCCAAGCCCATCGCCGGCCCCCCCAGCGGCGCACCGCCCGAAGCCGCCGCTAAGAGTCCGGCGGCGTAACGGCGGCGAGAGTCCCCAGATTTCTTACAGAAGATCGGAAGATCGGAAGCTGTGAATTGGGGGGCGCCGCGACGTGTCGTGCTTGCGTCGCCCTGGGGTGAGCCGTTTTGAGATCCTCACGTAGGGTTTCGAGGTGGTGCACGCTTGGCCGTCTCGTGAACGGCCCCCCCGCGCGCCAGTACGGCTCCATGGAGCGCGACGCAAACTCCGACCAATCGCAGCGCCCCCTCCCCTTCCAACCTTCCGATCTTCCTGTAAAAAAATCTGGGTCCGTTACTGCGCCGTCCAGGCTCCGTCCACGAGCAAGCACGTGCCGCTGACGAGCTTGGCAGCGTCCGAGGCCAGATAAATCACGGCGCCGGCGACGTCGGAGATGTCGCCGATCTTGTTGGCCGGGATTCGGCGCAGCACGTTTTCTCGGTACTCGGGGTTGTCGAGGCGCTCGGCCGTGCCGGGGGTGTAGATGAAGGTGGGGCCGACGGCGTTGACGGTGACCCCCAGCTTCGACCACTCGAGCGCCATCACGCGCGTCAGCTGGTTCACGCCGCCTTTGGTGGCGCAATACACGGCATGGTCCACGATGCCGACGACGCTGGCCTGCGAGCTCATATTCACGATGCGACCGTAGCCGCGCGCCACCATGCCGCGCGCCGCCGCCTGGGCACAGAAGAACAAGCCCTTGAGGTTGACGTCCATCATCTCGTCCCAGTCGCGCTCGGTCACGTCGAGCGCGGGGTGGTTGGCCCCGAGGCCTGCGTTGTTGACCAAGATGTCGAGCCGACCGAAATGCTGCTCGACGCGGGCCACCCCTTCGTTGATCGACGCCACGCTGCGCATGTCCATGGGCACCACCAACGAGCCGGGAATGGTCGCCGCGAGGTCGCCCAGCAGTTTTTCGTCACGCGCGCTGACCGCGACCTTGGCTCCCACCTCGGCCAGGGCGCGCGCTAGGCCGTAGCCAATGCCTCGGCTGGCGCCGGTGACCAGGGCGACTTTGCCATCGAGACGGAAACTGGGGGCGTAAGCGGTCTTGTCGGTCATCGCGTCCTCGTGTTGCGGCCGATCCTCGGCCTCCCGACAAGATGCCTCGAACTCCCCGGACCCGTCATCCATTTAGCGCCGACTAGCCCCGCGGGCGCGAACCCAACAACCGCGCCGCCAAGCCTCCCGACGCCTGTTCCGAGCGAGGCGCTGCGTGTACTCTGCGCCCGTCATGAGCCCGCTCTCGCGGTACGTAGTGGAGACACTCGTCACGTTGTTGGCGGTGGTAGCGCTTTCGGTCTTGCTGCTCAGCGCGCTTCGGCGCGTGGGCGTGGGCAAGGCGGGTGGCCCGCTCGAGCTGATGGCTCGCTTGCCATTGGAGGGTCGGCGCGCCGTGTACCTGGTGCGCGCCGGCGAGACGGTGTACGTGCTGGCCGCTTCCGAGAGCGCGCTGGCCAAGCTGGGCGAAATACCGCGCAGCACTCTGCCCGAAGCCGAGCCGCTCGAGCCCCGAACCTTCAGCGAAGTGTTGAAGCGCGCGGTCGGCCTCACCGGAGCGGGAGCGCCGGCGGCCCCTACCCCGGCCCCTGACAAATCGCAGGAGCCCACGTGAACGCCGCGCCCGATCTGTTCGCGCGCCCCGTCACGCTGATCGTGGCGTTGGGCCTCGCCACGCTGCTGCCGTTCGCGTTCATGACCCTGACCGCGTTCGTCAAGATCTCGACCGTGCTGCAGATCGTACGCGGGGCGATCGGCGCTCAGAACGTACCGTCCAGCACCGTCATCATGGCGTTCGCGGGAGCGCTCACCATCTTGGCGATGGCGCCGCTCGGCACGCGTTTGAGCGATCGCATCGCTCCCCTGCTCGCGCCTAGCGCCCAGAGCGAAACGAGCGAGTGGATTTTGGGCGTCGCCGCCGCGGCGAAGGAGCCCGTAGCCAGCTTTCTGCGCCAAAACGCCTCCGAACGTGAGCGAGCGCGCTTCTTCGAGATCGCGCGCGCGGCGCGCCCCCCGGCCGAGCGTGACCGCGTCCAGCGGGATGATCTGACCGTGATCGTGCCCGCCTTCGTGGTCAGCGAGCTGTTAGCCGCGTTCGCGCTCGGCTTCGCCATCTACTTGCCGTTCCTGGTCATCGACCTCGTCGTCGCCAATGTGCTCTTGGCGCTGGGCATGCAGATGCTGAACCCCACTCAAGTGAGCTTGCCCTTCAAGTTGCTGCTCTTCGTCGCCATCGACGGTTGGGGCCTTTTGGCCCAAGCGCTGGTGACCGGCTACAAATTCTGAGCTCGACGCCAGGCACGCCCCTTGCTGCAGGCAGGGCATGGAAAAGAAGCGTCAAGGCGGCGCACAGCCGTCACAGCAAGCGAACGTTCACCCCGAGATGCAGCCCCCGGTGAGGCCGGCGGTCGCCGATGGGAAGGGCTCGAAACGCCAAGCCGACGAGCAGGGGCACGACGCCCGCACGGGCCACGATAAGGACGCCAATGAGCAGCAAGGCCGGGCCGGCAGAGGCCGAGGGTAGCCAAATGTCCAACAAGAACGACGACCTTCCGGGCACGTTCGTAGGGCCTGGTTACGGCGGGTTCGGTGGCAGCGCCGGCTACAATGGCGGTGGTTTGGGCGGCGTGAGCGGCGCAGGCTTTGGACCAGATCCCTCGGCAGAGGCGTGGCGGCCCGCGCCCGACACGCATCACGACGATCGCATCCACGACGACATCTGCGAACGTTTGTCCCAGGCCACCAACATTGACGCGAGCGAGATCGAAGTGAGCGTCGAGGCAGGAGTCGTCACCCTCTCGGGCCGGGTCGAGCAGCGACCGATGAAGCACGCCGCCGAAGACCTGGCCGAGCGAGTGCCCGGCGTCCACCGCGTTCGCAATCAGTTGCACGTGGGCGAGCCTCTGCTCGACCGCCTGAAGGACAAGCTCGCCGGCCGCGACTGAGCGCATTGCGCGCCACGCCGGATCGCCTCGGCCGTCGTGAGTTGCCCCGCCGCTGGTAGTCTCTACGCTGAACACGCAGGCTCGACGTCGACTTCGCCGGCGGCACGGCTTTTGCGAGATTGCCGCGGATGAATCACGAATGGAAACGCCCTGCGCCCGGGCTCGAAGCGCTCAACCCGTTCGTAGGCAAGTGGCACACCGAGGGACAACAGTCGAAGAGCGCGCTGGGCCCCGAATCGCCCTTCGTCGCGGTCGAGACTTTCGAGTGGCTCGACGGCGGACACTTCTTGATCCACCGACTGGAAGGCAAATTCGGACGCAAGCCGAGCGCCTGCGTCGAGATTTTCGGTAAAGACGAGCAGGGCTTGGTCGCGCAATCGTTTTACAACGACGGCACGGCCAAGACGTGGAGAGTGACAGAAGCTCCGAGCGGCGTGGTGCTGGCCGGGAGCTGGTCCCAAGGCTCAGCTGATATCTATCAAGTCCGCTTCACCGCTCGCTTCGTGGAAGAGGGCAACACGCTCGTGGGAACGTGGGAGCAGTCGCGCGACGGCACGGGTTGGCAGGCATTTCTGGAAGTGCGCTCCACGAGGGCGCAACCGCTGCCCAACGCCAGCGTAGGCTCCTGAGGCGCGCCGCGCGGTCGAGCGCAGCGCGGCGGCGTGGTAGAGCGCGGCGTGGTCGAGCGCAGCGTGGCCGAGCGCAGCGTGGCCGAGCGCAGCGTGGTGGAGCGCGGCGCGGTGGAGCGCGGCGCGGCGGCGTGGAGCGCTCACGGTGGAGCCTCGCGCGGCGGAGACTTTTTACGCGAAGCTCCGCAGGCTCGGAGCGAACGGGGCAACCGAACGGCTACGCTTCGCGGCGCTGCGGCACGGGGGCCGTGGGGAGCGAGAGCGATTTTCCGGGAATGGAGAGGGCGTTGAGAATGGTCTCGAGCATGCGCAGCGCGCGGGCCAGGCGCGCGGGCGAATCGACCAGCTGAGGAGCAAGCTCGGCGAGCGAGGGGAAGCGCTCGGTCAGGCGGGCGTAGGTGCCAGGCTGATCGGCACTGGCGAGCCCCATCTCGATCTCGATACAGACGCGCTGCGCTTCCGCGGGACGCAGCTGGGCGTAGCGAGCCACTTTGGTGAGCCAGTCGAACAGCGCGACCTCGTGCTCGGCGAAGCTGGGCCCGGGGACGACGAACGCTTGACCACCACACGGACAAGGTGAGGCAACCTGATTCTGAACGTCGCGATGGGCCAAAGAGACTGCCCCACACGCGCGACAATGAGTCGGCAAGCGCTGCACGCCAGAGACCTTAGTCATAACCCGCCAGAGTGCAAGATTAAGGAGTGCTGACGCCGGGCCGACGCTCCAGTGTCAACGCAACGCCGTCGCATGGTTGGGCGATATCCACAGGATGTCACTTCCAGCCGGGCTGCCTCGTCTTGAGCTCGAAAGGTACGCCCGGCTCACGTGGCCGGGCAAATTCGGCTGAGAAATGCGAGAACGAATGAATCCGTACGACGCCGCCCCGGAGCTGATGCAGGCCATGCTGGAGCTCGAAAAAAAAGTGCGCGAAAGCCCGCTGCCGACCAGTTTACGGCACTTGATGAAGACGCGCGCCTCGCAATTGAATGGTTGTGCGTACTGCATTCACATGCACACCCGAGACGCCCGGGAGGCGGGCGAAAGCGAAGAGCGGCTGAGCCTACTCAGCGCTTGGCGCGACTCACCGCTGTACAGCACGCGCGAACGCGCCGCGCTCGCCTGGACCGAAGCGCTGACGCTGCTGGCCGATACTCACGCGCCCGACGACGTCTACGCCGAGCTGGCGCGCGAGTTCTCGGAGAGTGAACGCGTTCAGGTCACGATGGTCATCGTCGCCATCAACGCTTGGAACCGCATCGCCGTGGGCTTCCGCTCTGTCCACCCTACCAACGGCGCTCGTGCCGAGGCTTGAGCCACACGTAGTGCCCGCGCTGCGGCCTCGGCTGGTGCGCCTGGCGTACCGCATGCTCGGCTCCGTATCCGAGGCCGAGGACGCGGTGCAAGATGCGCTACTGCGTTATCAGCGCGTCACGGACGACGTCGACCGGCCCGACGCGTTCTTGGCGCGCATGGTGACGCGCGTTTGCTTGGATCAATTGAAAGCAGCGCGACGCCGTCGAGAACGCTACGTTGGCCCGTGGCTGCCGGAGCCAATCTTCGACGCCGAAGAAGCGGTGAGCGACGACGTGACGCTCACGCTGATGCTGGCGCTCGAACGGCTCTCTCCGCTCGAGCGAGCAGCGTTTCTACTGCACGACGTCTTCGGGCTGGCGCTCGACGAGATAGCGAGGACCCTCGAGCGCGAGCCAGCCGCCTGCCGCAAGCTGGCGACGCGAGCACGCGAGCATTTGAGCGAGGCTCGCCCCCGCTTCGGCATTTCGCCCGAGCGCGGCGCGCAGATCGCCGATGCCTTTTACGTGGCGTCGCGCGCCGGGGACCTATCGGCGCTGCGCCGGCTGCTGGCCGAAGACGTGGTGGTGTATTCCGACGGCGGGGGCAAGCGCGCCGCCGCCACCAAGCCCATCGTGGGGCTCTCGCGCGTCGAGCGCTTCTACGCCGGGCTCGCCCGCAAAGATCGCCACCTGCCCGCGCGCTTCTATCGGCCCGCGCTGATCGACGGCTTGGCTGGTTTCGTCACCCTGGGGCGCGACGGCGCGGCGCAAACCACCGCCCTCTCGCTCGACGACGCCGGCAAAATCGTGGCCATCTACATGGTGAGAAACCCCGACAAGCTGCAGCGCGTGCAGCTACCGGCAATCGCTCACTGAGGCCACGCGACGCTCAGCCCAGATTCAGCCGCTCGTAACGCATCATCGCTTCCAGACGCGAGGCGTCGATTTCGCGCGCGCCTTGGCGGCGGGCCCAGGCTAGGCCGCGCGCGGTGGGGCTCGGTGCGCGCACGAGCATGAGGTGAGTGCGTGCCGGCGCTTCGGGTTCGACGCGCGGCGGCGCTGGGCGTTCGTTGAAAGGTCGGGTGGGGCGCTCGGACTCTGCGAGGGAAAGTTTATGGGCGAGCATGACCCCCTAATCTTCCACGGCGTTCGTGTCCGGGGCGCAAAGCTGGTGTGTCTTCTTCGTATCCAGAGTCGCGTCGTCGCATTGAAGTGGTCGCGCCACGTACGTGTGAGTGTGGCGCAATGGATACACGCGGTCAGGGACGTTAGGAGCCGCGAAGGGCCAAGTCAGTCGATGAACGCGGTCGAGCGCCCGGCTGGCGAGGCGACGAAGGCGCATACCTGCGGTATCTAACTGAGGAACAACGAAGCCAGCGGGTGCATCGGCCGCGATGGCGACTGGCCATTCGCGGGTCCTTAGATAAGTCGCCCATTGCTAGCGCTCGCGAGTCGCGCTTCGGCTCGCATGTCGAGGTCGTGGACGGTGCCCATCGTTGAAGCGCGGGCCGCGCCCGGACGACGCGAGTCGCGCAGCGACGCACGGTGGCCGACCGAGCTCGGTCAGAATCAGCGGAGGCGACTGCTCGCCTGCCGTTCAACTGAACGACTCGCGATGTGAGCCTGGACGACTCGCGATGTGAGCCGGGCGACTCGCGAGGTGAGCCGGGCGACTCGCGAGGTGAGCCGGGCGACTCGCGAGGTGAGCCGGGCGACTCGCGAGGTGTGCCGACAAAACGCCGAAGGCGACTTGCGTCGCCTTCGGCTCCATTCCGGCAGCTGCTTCACCCTTCGGTGAGTGTGCGGCGGAATGCTTTAGTTAGTGGCACCTCGCCCAAGGGGCGTGGGGGTTAGGGGGGTGGGGGGAGGGGTAGGGTGCCCACCGCGGGGGGACGCGGCGGCGAGGTGCCACTTCAACCATAACCCCCTCGCCGAAGAACACAAGGGGCGCTTGCCCTCCGCGGTGTTCTTTCTCGCGGCTCCGCATCCGCTCCCCTCCGCATCCGCGTGGCAAGCGCCACGCCCCGAGTGCCGGTCGACCCGCGCGCGGCTGCGCTAAGCCGTTGAGTCTCGCTTGGCCTCGTTGGCCTCGCTCGGCCACGCTAAGAGTGTTCGATTACCGTCCCGGCGGCTGCGGCTGGCCGTTGTATCGTATTGCTCCGACACGCTCCAGGTGTCCGGTTACGTTCGGAGCGGAGCCCGCGCTCGGGTGTCAGCGCGCGATTCGTTCGGCTGGGTGGCCCGCGAGGACGCGGGTGCGACGGAAAACTACACGCGGGGTGCGTTTGAGGGCGCCGCCGGGAATAGCCTCCAAATCTCGTGGTTTTAGCCGCGGCATGGGGCGCATTCGCAACCGCGAGACAGAACGCGCCGCCACGCGGCGGCCCGTCTGTTGACAGTGATCGAGACTTCTCTAGGATGCCGCCGCCTGAACCCCGACAACGCATGAATACGCTGGTTCCGCTGGAAATTCGGCGTGTTTTTTTGGAGGCCTGATGGCTACCGATGTGATGATTGAAGCGACTGGGCTGACGAAGCGATTCGGCTCCACTCGCGCCCTAGACAAGGTGAGCTTCGAAGTCCGGAAGGGCGAGGTCGTGGGCTTCCTGGGGCCAAACGGCGCCGGCAAGTCGACGACGATGCGCATCCTCACCTGCTTCACCTCGCCGACCAACGGCACGGCCAAGGTGAAGGGCTTCGACGTGTTCGAGGATCCGCTCGGCGTTCGTCAAAGCCTCGGCTACCTGCCGCAGCGCGCGCCGCTGTACGCGGACATGACCGTTTACGACTACCTGCATTTCGCAGCGCAGATTCGCGGGCTGGACGAAGCCAAGTTCAAGAGCCGCCTGAAGAAGGTCATCGAGGTGTGCGGCCTCGCCCAGTCGCTGGGCAAGGACATCTCGACCTTGTCACACGGCTACCGCCAGCGCGTAGGCTTGGGGCAGGCGCTCATTCACGATCCGCCCATTCTGATTCTGGACGAGCCGACCAGCGATCTCGATCCGAACGAAAAGGCCGAGGTTCTCAAGTACATCAAAGAGATCGGCAAAGATCGCACGATCTTGCTCTCTACACACAACTTGAGCGAGGTCGAAGAGGCTTGCGCGCGCGCCATCATCGTCAGTAAGGGCCGCGTGGTTGCCGACGGGCCGCTCGACGAGATTCGCGCTAAAACGGGCCGGGTTCGTTACGTCGTCACCATCGACGAGAAGCGCGCCGAGGCGGGGTCCAAGGCCCCGGGCGCCAAAGAAGTGGACGAGGCCCTGCACAAGCTGAGCGGAGCGTCGGCCATTCGCGAGCTGCCCACGGACGAGAACGCTCACAAATTCGAGCTGTCGGGCCCGCACGACGCCGATCTACGCGCCGAGATTTTCCGCCTGATCGTCGCCAAGAGCTGGACGTTGCTCGAGCTGCGCAAGGACGCCCAAAGCCTGGACGCGGTGTTCCGCGACCTGACCCGCGGCGACGAGAAGCTCGATCGCGGCGCCGACTGGGAAAGCGGCGAAGACGACGACGAGGATGACGACGAGGACGAAGACGAAGCGCCCCGCACGGCCTCCAAAGCGGGCGTTGCCGAGGATGATGACGAAGACGAGGATGACGACGAGGACGAAGACGAGGATGACGAAGACGAGGATGACGACGCCGGCCAACAGAAGCCGCAGGGGAAGGGCTGAGCCATGTCGCCGATGCTGATTATCGCCAAGCGCGAGTTCAAATCGTACTTCGACTCACCGCTGGCCTACGTGGTGATTTGCCTGAGCTTTTTGGTGCTGGGCGCGTTCTTCTTCTTGGTTGGCGGCGGCTTCTGGCAAGTCGATCGCGCCACGGTGTCGCGCATGTTCGAGCTGGCTCCGCTGGGGTTGGCGTTCTTGGTGGTGCCGGTCATCACCATGCGACTCATCGCCGAAGAGAAGCGTAGCGGCACGCTGGAGATGCTCATCACGCTGCCCGTCAAAGACAGCGACGTCATCATGGGCAAGTACCTCGGCGCCTTCGGCATGCTGATGGTGCTGGTGCTGGCCACGGCCGCTTACCCGCTGGTGATGTTCAAGTGGCCGTGGAACTTGGGTCCGCTCGACACGGGTCCGGTGTTCGCAGGTTACTTCGGGCTCACGCTGTTCTGCGCCACCGCCGCTGCCATTGGCCTCTTGCTCAGCTCGCTGACCGAGAGCCAGTCGATCGCCTTCTTTTTGACGGTCTTCACCTTGATCGTGCTCTGGTTCACCGGCTCGCTCGCGCGCTGGGTGGGCGGCACCGTCGGCAGCGTGCTCAACTTCATCGCCTTCGACACACGCCTGGCGGGGTTCGCGCGCGGTCTCATCGACACGCGCGACGTGGTTTTCTTCTTGTCGGTGACGGCCACCTGCTTGGTCGTCTCGTTCCGTGCGCTCGAGCGCAGAAAGTGGGCGTGAGCCGTGGCAACGCAAGATCAGAAGCGCAAAGCAGCAACCCAGACGGGCCTGTACCTGGCCGTGATCATCGCCATCGCGGTGGTGGCCAACATGCTCTCGTTCAAGGCCTACACGCGCCTCGACACCACCCGGAACGAACGCTACACGCTCAGCAAGGGTAGCGGCCGTCTGCTCAGCTCGCTGAAGACCCCGATTCAGCTCGACGCCTACGTGCCCAAAGCGGGCCTGGCCCAGCTCGACGCCTTCGTGCGAGACCTGACGGATCTCTTGAAGGAGTACGAGCGCGAAGGCAAAGGCAAGTTCAAGTTCACGCTGATCGAGCCGAACACCGACGAGCTGCGCGAGCAAGCCAAGGAAGCCGGCCTGCAAGAGCAGCCCTTCGGCGAAGTGGACCAGACCAGCAGCGGCGATCAGGCGACCATTTCGAACGGCTACTTGGGCCTGGTGTTCAAGTACGGCAGCGAAAAGGCCGTCATTCCGGTCTTGCCGTTCCAGAACGGAGGCGACGGCCTCGAGTTCTGGATCACCAACAAGATCCGCGAGATTCGCGACAAGGCCGACGACATCAAGCACCGCATCGGCGTCGTCACCGGCAAGGACGAGCTCAAGCTGTCCGACGCGAACTTGGTGCCCAAGCAGGGTCAGGGCCAGGGCGGCCCGAACCTGAAGAGCATCCTCGAGCAGGCGTTCCCCTTCTACAAGGTGGAGGACCTGGACTTGAAGGAAGGCGCGAACGCCATCGACAAGGACCTGGCTGGCATCATCATGACCCAGCCGCAGAAGGACTACAGCGAGAAGGAGCTGCGCCGCATCGACGAGTTCCTGATGCTGGGTGGCAAATCTTTGGTGGTGTACGCCTCGGCCGTCAACCTGAAGCCGAACGACGCGACCATGAGCGCCACGCTGAACACGCACGGCATGGACAAGCTGCTCGACGGCTACGGCATCCACATGAACAAGGACGCCGTCTTCGATCACGGCGCCCAGTTCCGCGTGCAGGTGATGACGCAGACGGGCCAGCCCGCCTGGCTTCGTCACCCGGGCATCGCGCACGTCGTCAACGACACGCGCATGGACGAGAAGGACAAGCTGCTCGACACCGGCTTTGCTGGTTTCTTCCGCTTGGACGAGATCATCTTCCCCTTCCCTTCCAGCCTCGAGCTCAAGCGCGACAAGCAGCCGGCCGACGTGAAGCTTGCCGCCGTGGCCCGCTCCACGCCTGCCACCAGCGTCGACAAGTCCGAGACGGTGGACATGAAGCTGCGCGAGCAGTGGCGGCCCAAGCCCCCACAAGACCAGCGCATCTTGGCCGCCTACGCCGACGGCAAGCTGAAGAGCGCGTTCGCCGGCAGCCCGATGGAAGGCATCAGCCCGCCCGAGCGCGCGCCGCAGCCCTCACGCGTGCTGGTCGTCTCCTCGAGCTTGTTCCTCACCAACCCGTTCGCCTACGCGGGCAACGGTCCGGACCTGGGCGGGCAGTTCGCCATGTTCGGCGCCGTTGGTGGAGATCCGAAGCTCTTGGCGCTGGCCCAGCCGTACACCAAGTACCTGACCTCGACCATCATCTCGCTCAAGAACACCCTCGACTGGATGAGCGGCGACGCCGATCTGGTCGCGGCCAGCGCCAAGCTGCTCGGTGACGCCAGCCTCACCTACAGCAGCGTCAGCAAGCCGAAGTTCAAGGCCGAGGAAAACGAAGAGGAAATGAAGAAGAAGGACGAAGAGTACCGCGCGGCGCGCAAGGACCTGCAGACCCACATTCAGTGGTTCTTGATCCTGGGCATGCCGGCGGCGTTCGGCGCCTTCGGCGTCTTCCGCTGGCAGACGCGCCGCTCGCGCCTCGACCTGCTGAAGGCGTGAGCCCCACTTCGGAATTCGGAGCGAGACACAGAACATGGCAATGAACACCGAAACGAAGCTGTACGTGGCGCTGGGCGTGCTCGGCGTGTTGGGCGGCGGCCTCTACCTCCAAAACAAAAAGGAGGCAGAGAGCCACGCCAGTCACACGTTGGGCGGCCAAGCCGCAGCGCTGCCAAAAATCGACATCAAGGACGATGACATCAAAGCCATCGACAAGATCGTCCTGAACAAAGCCGGCGAAGATGGCGGAGCCCCCGTCGACATCGAGCTCACGCGCTCGGGCGAAGACTGGAAGCTCACCAAGCCGATCGAAGCCAAGGCCAACCAAGCCAACGTGAAGTCGCTGCTCGACAACCTCAAGACGCTGAAGGTCTCCGAGCAGATTGACGCCACCACCACCAGCTACGCCAAATACGGCGTAGCCGACGACAAGGGCCTGCACGCGGTCTTCAGCAAGGGCACCGGCGTGGTGCTCGACGCGCGCTTCGGCGACAACGGCGGCCGCGGGCAAATGACGCGCATTGCCGGCAAAGACGGCGTGTACGCGGTCAAGGGCTACTCGAGCTACTTGTACGCGCGCGACGCCAAGGGCTGGCGCGATCTCACGCTGTTCAAGTTCGAAGAGGGTGACGTCACCGCGGCCACCATCAAGAACGAGCACGGCAGCTTCAGCTTCACCAAAGATGGCGAGACCTGGAAGGCAAAGTTCGAGAAGCCCAAAGGCGCGGCGGAGCCCCTCAAGGATTTCGACGAGTCGAAGGTGAAGGACTTCGTGCGCGCGTACAAGACGCTCAACGCCGACGGCTTCGCCGAAAAGGGCAAGAGCCTAGCCGACGTGGGCCTGGAGAAGCCGCTGGCCACCATCCAGATGACGCTCAAAGACGGCGCCAAGCGCGACGTCAGCGTCGGCGCTACCGCCGAAGGCTCGAGCCGCTGGGTGAAGGTGAGCGGCAGCGACGACATCTGGAGCATCAGCAGCTGGGCCGCCGACTGGGCCATGGCCGAAGAGAAGAAGTTCCAGAAGGAAAGCAAAGACAAGAAGGACAAGGACAAGAAGCCCGACGCCACCAGCATGGGCGGCGGAATGCCGCCGGGCGCGCCGCACGGCGACGAATAACGGCGCTCGCGGTATAACGGGAGGCATGCGCGTCCGCTGCCTCCCGTTGTTGCTTTTGTCGCTGGGCTGCGCGCGCCAATTGCCGGGGCCGGCCGAATGCCGCGCGTTTGCGCTCGCGACCATAGGCGTTGCGCAAGATACGCCGGCCAGCGTCCTCTCGCGGCGGCCCAGGCTCGCTGCGCAGGCCGAAGAGGTGACTCGACGCTGCCTCACGACGCCGTGGGACTACGAGCTGCTGAATTGCCTCGGCACCGGTGTCCACAGCCGCGTTTGCCTGAGCCATTTCGAAGCGCGTCGCGCCGGCGCGCTGCGCTTCGAGTGACGGCGCGGCGCACGCGCGGTTAGGCGAGCTAGGTCGTGGCGGCGCCCGCGCCGATGTCGAGCTCGATGGTGTCACCCTTCACGTCCACCCGCACGCGGCCCCCGGCAGGCAACTTGGCCGACAAGAGCGCGTGCGCCAGCGGATCTTGGAGCTCCTTCAACAAGACGCGCTTCAGGGGGCGCGCGCCGAGCGCGGGCTCGTAGCCCAGCTCGACGAGCCTCTGCTTGGCGGCCTCTGACACCTCGAGCGTCAGCTTGCGCGGCCCGAGCAGGCGCCCCAGCTCTCTCAGCCGAATATCGATGATGCGCCGCAAATCTTGGCGACTGAGCGGGCGGAACACGACCACGTCGTCGAGGCGATTCAAGAACTCCGGGCGAAAGAACTCGCCCAAGCGCTCGAGCAGCAAGTCCTTCATGGCCTGGCGACCGTCCTCGGATTCGAACAACTTGGCGTCGGCGTCGAGGATGCGCTCCGAGCCGATGTTGCTGGTCATGACCACGACCGTGTTCGAGAAATCGGCGAGGCGGCCGCGGCCGTCGGTGAGCCGGCCATCGTCCAGGACCTGCAGCAGCAGGTTGAACACGTCTTGGTGCGCTTTTTCGACCTCGTCGAAGAGCAGCACCGAGTATGGCCGACGCCGAACCGCTTCCGTCAAGAAGCCGCCTTGGTCGCTGTCGGCGTAGCCCGGGGGCGCGCCGATCAGGCGCTGAGCCATGTGGCGCTCCATGAACTCGCTCATGTCCAGGCGCGTGAGGGCCGCTTCGTCGTCGAACAAAAACTCGGCCAGGGCTTTGGCCAGCTCCGTCTTGCCGACACCGCTCGGACCCAGCAGCAGGAACGAGCCGATGGGGCGCTTTGGATCGCGCAGACCGACGCGGCCACGGCGCACCGCGCGCGCCACCGCCGACAAGGCGTGGTCTTGGCCCACGATGCGCTCGCCCAGGCGACCCTCCATTTTGAGCAGCTTTTCCGCCTCGGCCTCCAACATTTTGTCGACCGGGATGCCGGTCCAGGCGGCCAAGGTCGCGGCCACGTCCGCTTCTTCTAGCCTTGGGTTCTCGACGCTGCCGCCTTGGCTGCGCGCCGCTTCTTCGGCGCTGGCCAGGCGCGCTTTGAGCTCGGGCAAGGTGACGTGCTCCAGCTCGCCCAGCCGCGCGAAATTCTTGTCCTCGCGGGCGCGCTCTTGCTCGGCCTCGGCCGTAGCCAGCTCGCGGCGCAGGGTCTTCACCGTTGCGGTCACGCCGCGTCGCCCTTCGATGGTGGCTCGCAGCGCCGTCGCGCGCGGCAACAGGCCCGCCTGCTCGGCGGCCAGCTTGGTCGACAGCTCTTTGGCGGAAGCTTCTTCCTCGTCGGACAGGGAGGCCAGCTGCGCCGACAACGAGCCCAGCCGTTGCACCAGCTGATCTAGCTCCAGCGGCATGCCGTCGGTCTCGACCCGCTTGCTGGCGGCCGCTTCATCCAACAAGTCGATGGCGGCGTCGGGCAGCCGGCGCTCTTGCACGTAGCGCTTTGCCAGCTCCACCGCCGCTATCACCGCGCGGTCTTCGATGGGCACGCCGTGGTGCTGCTCGATGCTCAGCGCCACGCCACGCACGATCTCGATGGCTTCGGGTACGCTCGGCTCCGCGACCGCAATTTCGGTGAAATGGCGGGCTAAAATTGGCTCTTTTTCCGTCAACTTCCGCAAACCGTCGGTGGTGGTGGTCGCCAGCACCCGCAAGGCGCCCTGCGTGAGCGCGGGCCGCAGCACGTCGGCAAAGCTGGCCCCCGTCGGCCCCGGGCCGAGGAGCTGCTCGAGGCCGGGAATGAACAAGATGTGCTCGGCGCCCGCGCGCGCGCCGAGCGACGCCATCAGCTTGCGCAGGCGCTCCTCAATCTCGCCGCGCAGGCGAGTGCCGGCGACGACCGCTCCCAGATCGAGCTCCACGAGGCGCGCGCCCAGCAGCCGCGTCGGCACGTCGCCCGCGGCAATGCGGCGAGCGAGCGCGCGCACGATGGCGCGCTTGCCGACCCCCACGTCACCGACCAAGAGCGGATGGTTCTTTTGCCGGCGCTCCAAGATCGTCACGAGCCGGCGAACCTCCCCGCCCCGCGCGATCACCGGATCACCCGCGTGGGGGCCGTCGAGCAAAGGGCGCGTCAGCTCGACGGCGGCGCCGCCGGGCTCGCTCGCGACCACGTCCGCTTTCTCGTCCAGCTGCGCGGTGTGGCGCCGCAGCGCGCCGGGGCCTACCCCGAACGCGGACAGAATTTCCCCCGCGGCGCCGCGAATTTCCTGCGAAAGCGCGTTGAGCAGGTGCGCCGAGGTGACGCGCGGAGCCCGCTCGAGCGTGGCGTCGCGCTCGGCGCGCCCCAGCAGATCGATCATCGCGTCGGACAGGTACGAGGGCCCTTCGGACTGCGCGAGCGTCGACAGGGCGCGCTCCACCGCCGCCTCGAAATCCAAGACGCTGGAGGTGGCCCTTTCGAACACGCCGCGCGTGCTGCGGCCTCGCTCCAGCGCGCGCGCCAAGAGATGCAGCGGCTGCACCTCCCGATGACGACGCTCGTCGGCCAGCGCCTGGGCGCGCGCCACGAGCGCCTTGGCCGGGGGCAAATAGCGGTCGAGAGAGAGCGTGGTGAGCGGCGGCTCGTCCGGCATGGTGCGGCCCGCAGCATAGCAGAGGGGCTCGCCACGTCGTAAACGAGCCCGCCACGGCCTCCCCTCGGGGTCCGGTCGGTGTAGGCTTTGGTGGCGTGACTGTCTTCGACTTGCCGGACTGGTTTTGGATGGGCGTCGGCGTGTCGCTGGGGCTGGTGTTCGGCAGCTTTCTGAACGTCGTCATCTATCGCCTGCCTCGCGGTGAGAACGTGGCGTTCCCGGCTTCGCACTGCCCCCACTGCGGCACGGCCATCCGGGCCTTCGACAACCTGCCCGTGCTGGGCTGGCTGCTGCTGCGCGGTCGCGCTCGTTGCTGCAAGGCGGCCATCTCGCCGCGCTACCCTTTGGTGGAGCTGCTGGGCGGCTTGCTGGGCGGCGCCCTGATTCAGACGGCGGTGCTCACGCTCCCGCCCGGCACGCCGTTGTGGCAGGGCGGGCTACTGTTCGCGGTCGAGCTGGCGCTGGGTCTCGGGTTGATCGCGGCGGCGTTCATCGATTTGTCGCACATGTACTTGCCCGACGTGCTCACGCTGGGCGGCGCCGCGTTGGGGCTGCTCAGCGTACCGCTACGGGCCGACGCGTCTTGGCAAGAGAGCGCGCTCGGCGCGGGCGTGGGCTTCTTGATTGTTTGGCTGCCGTTCGACTTCTTGCACCGCCTGCTGCGAGGCACGCCCGGCATGGGGCTGGGCGACGCCAAGCTAGTGATGCTGGCCGGGGCCTGGTTTGGCTGGGAAGGTGCCCTGTTTGCGCTGCTGGCGGGCGCCCTGCAGGCCACCTTGACGGTTTTGTGCATCTACGCGGTGCGCGGAAAAATCGACGAGCCCGAGGCCATCAAACAAGAGCGTGCCGAGCTTTCGCAAGAGCTGCGGCAAGCCAGCCCTGAAGAGCGCGCGGCCATCGAAGCCGAGCTGGCGCTCGATCCGCTGGCGAGCGAGCCCGAGCAGGGCTTCGCCAAAGCTCGCATCGCCTTCGGCCCGTTCTTGGTGTTGTCGACGCTCGAGCTGCTCGTGTTCGGTGCCTTCATCCGTGAAGAGCTCTGGGGGACGATTTTCGGCGGATGATGCGCTGGCTTTCTCTCTGCGCGGCGCTGTGGCTGCTGGGCTGCGCGGCCCGCCAACCCGAAGCGCCGCGGGGCGTTCATCCCCCGAACGACGCCGTGGTCGTCCCCTACCCTCCCCCGCCCGCCAAGGTCGAAGAAGTCCCCGCGCAGCCTGGCGCCGCCTGCGTGTGGGCGGACGGCTATTGGGATTTCACCGACCGCTGGGAATGGCAACCTGGGGAGTGGGTCGTCCCGCAGCCGCATTGTCGGCTGGCGCCGGTAGAGCTGAAGCGGCAACAAGGCCAGCTCTGGCACGCGCGGCCGCGCTGGTACCCCGACAACGTCACCCTGCTGGGGCCGCAATCGGCGTGCCCCCGGCCGCCCGCTTGCTCGATTGTTTCCGCTCCTAGCGGCGCGGGCGGAGGGGCGGGGCAGTGACGGATTGGCGTGTTAAGGTGCGCCCCCAAAGGAATGACCCAGCACATCTTCCGTGAATACGACATCCGCGGCGTCGCCGAGCGCGACCTGACGAGCGACGTCGTCGAGCGCATTGGTCGTGGCATCGCAGAGCTGCTCGGCAGACACGTGGGCCGGGCGCCGCGGCTCGCGGTCGGCCGCGACTGCCGCTTGTCGGGTCCTCGCATCCACGCCGCGCTGACCAAGGGTCTGATGAATGGCGGAGCTCAGCTGCTCGACGTCGGCGCGGGTCCCACCCCTGCTCTGTACTTCGGCGTGCATCACCTGGAAGCCGACGGCGGCGTGATGATCACCGGCAGCCACAACGCCGCGCCGGACAACGGCTTCAAGATCATGATCGGCCATGGGTCGTTCTTCGGCAGCGCCATTCAAGAGCTGCGCGGCTTGGTCGAAGGTCCGGCCCTCCCGGACAAACCAGGCGGCTCGATCACCGCCGCCCCCATCGACGACGCCTACGTGCAGAAGCTGACGAGCGGGATCAAGCTCGGCCGCAAGCCGAAGGTCGTGCTGGACGCGGGCAACGGCGGCGGCGGCCCGCTGGGCTTGAAGGCCCTAGCTGCCATGGGGGTCACGCCGACGGCCTTGTACTGCGACATGGACGGCAACTTCCCCAACCACCACCCCGATCCTACGGTGCCCGAAAACTTGCACACGCTGATCGAGCGAGTGCGCGCCGAAAAAGCAGACGTGGGGCTGGCCTTCGACGGTGACGGCGACCGCCTCGGCGTGGTCGACGAAAACGGCGAAATCATCTGGGGAGATCGCCTGCTGGCGATGTTTGCCGGGCCCATCATCGCGGCCAACCCGGGCGCGACCATCATCGGCGACGTGAAGTGCTCGCAGACGTTGTTCGACCACGTGAGCAAGCTGGGCGGCCGTCCCATCATGTGGAAGACCGGTCATTCTTTGATCAAGACGAAGATGAAAGAAGAGAAGGCCGCCGTCGCGGGCGAAATGAGCGGCCACTTCTTCTTCGCCGATCGCTATTTCGGCTACGACGACGCCATCTACGCGGCGCTACGCATGCTGGAGCTGCTCACCGCGCAAGACAAGCCGCTGAGCCAACTGCTGAGCGCGCTACCGAAGATGCATTTCACGCCCGAGCTGCGCAAAGACTGCCCCGACGACAAGAAATTCGCCGTCATCGAGGGCCTGCGCCAAGCGCTGGCCGGCACCGGCGACGTGAACCAGCTCGATGGCATCCGCGTCACCTACCCCGACGGCGCCTGGGCGCTCGTGCGCGCCTCCAACACCGGCCCCGTGCTGGTACTGCGCTTCGAGGCGCCCAGCGCGGCGCGCCTGGCCGAGATCAGAGCCAACGTCGAGGGCGTGGTCGACCAAGTGAAGCGAAGCGTCGGCGCGGCGTGAACCGAGTGGCAACGAACGACGACGCGGCCGACGCCGCCAAAGTCGACGTCTGGTCGATCCGACGCGTCTTGACCTGGGCCGCCGACGATTTGAGGCGCCGCGGCAACGACGGCGCTCGGCTCGACGTCGAGCTCTTGCTCGGGCGCGTGCTGGGGCTCGACCGCATCGGCCTGATCATGCAGTCGGAGCGCCCACTCGCGCCCGCGGAGCTGGCGAGGTTCCGCGAGCTGTTCAAGCGCCGCCGCGCCGGCGAGCCCGTGGCCTACCTGCTGGGCGAGCGCGAGTTCTACGGCATCATGCTGCGCGTCGACCGGCGGGTGTTGATTCCTCGCCCCGACAGCGAGCGGCTGGTGGAGGTTGCGCTGGAGCGCACGCGCTCGCGCAGCATGCTGGGCAATGCGCTGGACCTGTGCACCGGCTCGGGCTGCATCGCCATCGCGTTCGCGCGCCAGCGGCCGACCTGGAGCGTCACGGCGTCGGACATCTCGGCCGACGCCGTCGCGCTGGCGCGAGACAACACGCAGCGCACGGGCGCCGTGCGAAACCTGAGGGTGGTGCAGGGCTCGCTGTTCGCGGCCGTGACGGAGCAGCGCTTCCAGCTCGTCACCGCCAATCCGCCGTACATCGCGACGGCAGAGCTGTTGCAGCTGCCGGTCGACGTGCGCGACTTCGAGCCTTCGCTCGCGCTCGACGGCGGCCCCGACGGGCTCGCGCTGGTGCGAGAGATCGCCCAGCGGGCGCCGCAGCAGCTGGCCGAAGGCGGCCTCTTGGCCATGGAAATCGGTTCCGATCAGGGTCCGGCCGCGCTCGAGATCTTGCGCGCGCTCGGCTACCGCGACGTGCAGCTGGCGCGCGACCTGGGCGGGCGCGACCGGGTAGTGAGCGGCTACGGGCCGGCGTAGAAGGCCACGCGCGCGCCGATGAGCGCGCCCGTCACGGTCGCCGATTGGCTCCACATGTGCACGAGCGAGACGCTGGGGCCCACCCCGAAGCGCCACAGCCGTAGCCGCTCGTAAACGAGGCCGCCTTCCAGGTACGACATCAACCCGCCTGTGGCTTCTTCGGGGCCGCCCTTGATGGTCATGGGTCCGGTGCCGACGTTGGCGAACACGCCCAGGTCTTGCAGGTTTTCGTTCACGCGGAACAGGGGGTAGGCGTCGACGTGAAACGCGAACATGCCGGCGTCGGCGTCGCGATCGTTGCCCGAAAGATCGAACGAGCCCAGGCCGAGGCCGAACGTCAGGTAATCGTTGAAGGCGACCCCGAGCCAGAGCAAGCCGCCGCTGCCGATGCCGAGCTTGGTGTTGGAGCGGTAAGACTTCACGCCGATGCGATCGACCTCGTTGGGGTAGCCGCTGGCGCGGCCGAGCCCGAAGCCGCCCGTCACCCCGAAGGCGAAGTCCGAGCGGCGCGTGGGCTTGGCGACGCTGCCCGGCGCGGGGCCATTGGAGTCGTCTTCAGCGTGCGCAAGACCGGTGGCCACCAGCACGACCAGAGAGGCGGACAATGCGGCGCGAATCCTCATGGCCCCACATCTCGTGCAACCAAGCCGCGCGGTCAACCCCGACGGCGCCGAGTCATGGAACGCAGCAGCTCCAGCATGGCTTCTTGCACGTCGGGCGCCTGAGCTTCGATGAGACGGGCAGCTTCGAGCGCCAGCGGACCCGTTTCGCCGATGCCGCCCAGCAGCTCGCCGGGCGCGACGCCCAAGCCGCGCGCGAGCGCCAAGATGGTGCTGAGCGACGGATCGCGCTGACCGTGCTCGACGGTCCCGATGTAGTTCGGGGTTAGCGACGACCGCTCAGCTAGCTGCTCGAGGGTGAGCCCGAGCGCGAGCCGTCGTCGTCTAACTTCGCGGCCAAAGGCTAAAGGCAATGGACGCCGATTTCTGAATGCTCCGGCACCAGGCATGAACCACTGATAGTGTTGGGGCTACCACACGATGAGATAGGCACCAGTAAGAGCATCTCGTAACCCCCAGCATCAGCTTGATGGATCGCGGGTGACAAGATCCTCAACTGTTTATGCCATGAACTTGGCCGCCCGGTCGGATGTACTCGCGGCCACGCGCTACATGGTACTTGTGTTAGCGGCGCTCGAGACGCGCGAGCCCAACTCGGGCGAAAACTTGTCCAAGAGCTGCGATCCATGCGAGCGGATCCAGCAATGCGCACGCTCGCCATCCGCCTTCGCGACCTCGCGCTGACTTCCGCGCTGGGCTTCGGCGTGGTGGCTTGCGATGACGGCGCCAAGACGCCCGCGCTTTCGCGCAGCGAGGAGGTGGTGCGAAGCGCCCCAATACCCCCCGAAAATGCGCCAAAATTGGGCATTGTTTCAGAGCTTGTGCACGTGCGCGAGTTCACCGACCACCAGGCTCCAACCCTAGGGGTGCTACGTGCGGGGGCGCAAGCTCCTCGCTCGCTGGAACCGGTCTCGCGAGCGGGCTGCGCGGGCGGTTGGTACGCAATTCGGCCGCGCGGTTTCGTGTGTGTAGGTGTGGAGGCCACGTTGGATCTCAACCACCCTACCTTGGCCGCCATGGCGCTGCAGCCCAACGTCGATGCCACGTTGCCTTACACGTACGCACGCACGCGCAGCGAGACACCGCTGTTCGAGCGCGTTCCGGGTCGAGCAGATGCAGTGCGCGAGGTCGGTAAGCTGCGGCGTCGCGCCGGCATGGCGGTGGTCGGTTCTTGGCGAGCAAAGGAGCCGAAGGGTGACGATACGCGGCTGGCGCTCCTGACCGACGGTCGCTTCGTGCGCGCCGCGGATCTGGAAGCGGCCAAGGGCTCGGACTTTGCCGGTGTCGAGCTGGGCAAGGACGCCGAGCTGCCGGTCGCTTTCGTGGTGAAGCGCGGCGTGCGTAGCTTCACCTTGAACGGCAGCGAAGCGGAGAAGGGCGGGCTCATCGAGTACCACAGCCAATTGCCGCTCAGCGGTCGCTTCCGCAGCCTGGGCAGCGTGAAATACTGGGCCTTCGACGGCGTGGCGCTGCGCGCGGCCGGGGCTCACCCGGGCCAAGAGCTGTGGGTGCGGCATCGGGATGTCACGGTCGTGCAGAAGCGCGCCACGTTTCCCGATTTCGTCAAAGACGACACGCGCTGGCTCGACGTCAGCGTTTCGACCGGCTCTTTGGTGGCGTACAGCGGCAAGCGCCCCGTGTTCGTCACGCTGCTCAGCGTGGCCCGCGAGCTGCCGGAGCGAGACGGCGACGTTCAGCCGGCCAGCGAAGGCGCGCGCGCGATCCCGCTCGGCACCTTCGAAGTGAGGCAGAAGGAGCTGACGTTCGTGGGCAAAGAGCCGGGCGGCTTCGGGGAGACGTTCGAGGTGAGAGACGTGCCGTGGGCGCTCGAGCTGAGCTCGGGGCAGCTCTTGCACGGCGCGTACTGGCACGACCGCTTCGGCATCGAGCATGGGGCGGGCAGCTTTGCGCTCTCGCCGGCGGACGCGGCGCGCGTGTTCGGCTTCGTGGGGCCCGAGCTTCCGCGCGGCTGGCACGCCGTGGCCGCCACCGCGAATCAAGGCACGCCGGTCGTGATCCGCAAGTAGCGACGGCTCAGGCCAGCTGCTCCAGCAGCCGGCCGTAGATACCGCCGAACGCGCCGTTCGACAGCAGCGCGATGGTATCGCCCGGCTCCGCGCGACGCGTGAGCTCGGTCAAGATCGCGTCGACGGACGGCATTTGTAGCGCCACGCGCCCGCGCTGGCCAAGCTGGGCGACGACCGCGCCCAAATCCAAGCGCTCATCGGCGGCCAAGTTGTCACGGCCGAGCGGCGCGAACAAAACCAGATCCGCGTCGTCCCAACACTCGGCGTATTCGCGCTGGTGCAGGTTGCGGCAAGCCGTCGCGCTGCGTGGCTCGAACACCGCCAGCAGCTTGCCGCGCGGGTGCTTCTGGCGGAGCGCGCGCAGCGTCTCGCGCACGGCCGTGGGGTGGTGGGCAAAGTCGTCGTAGACCGAGATACCGCGAGGCGCGCCGATCAGATCTTGGCGGCGCCGCACACCCGCGAAACGCCCCAGCGCCAGCCCCAAGTCTTTCAGCTTGGCGCCATAGCCCTGCGCGGCCGCCGCCAAGGCCGCCACGGCGTTGCGCAGGTTGTGGTGGCCCGGCATGGGCACGATGTACCGCCCGGCCAGCACCCCACCGGCAAACAGATCGAAGGTGGTGCCAACTTCGGAAAAGAGCGCCGGCGCCGCCAACCAATGGGGCGGCTTGCCGCCCGTATCTTCACCCTCGAGCGCGTACCAGGCGACGTTGGCCACGTCGCCCAACGCCGCGTCGACCACTTGCCGCACCAGCGGATCGGCGGCGTTGGCGATGACCAGGCCATTCGCCGGCAAGCGCGCCAACAGCTGCTGAAAAGCCGCTAGATAACTCTCGAGGGTTGGATAAATGTCGATGTGATCGTGCTCGATGGACGTGATGATCACGACCTCGGCCCGGTAGTGCAGGAACTTGGCGGTCTTTTCGAAGAAAGCGGTGTCGTACTCGTCACCCTCAATCACGAAGGGCGGGCGCCGCAGCGGCTTGTCGCCGGTGGGCAAGCGCCGCTCCGTTTCTTGCCGCGGCGCGCGAAAACCGCGCGGAAAATTCTTGGGCAAGCCGCCGATCAAGAACCCCGGCTGAAAGCCGGTGCTCTCCAAGAGCCACGCGCACAGCGAGCTGGTGGTGGTCTTGCCGTGCGTGCCCGCCACCACCAACGGCGACGTGCCCTCGAGCACGAAGCGATCGAGCGCGCCCGCGATGTGCGTGTACGGCAGGCCGCCGTCGATAGCCGCGCGCGCCTCGGGGTTGTGCGGCCTACAAACGTTGCCGATGACGACCAGCTCCGGCGCGGGGCTCTGCACCAGATGCGCGGCGTCGAAGCCGACCAGCGTGCGCACGCCCCACTCTCGGAGCGCAGGGCCGATGGGCGGATCGAAAGCGACGTCGCTGCCGCTGACCGAATGGCCCAGCTCGACCAGTAAACCTGCCAGCGCGCCCATGCCGGTTCCGGCCACCGCGACCACGTGAATTTGCGTCGAGCGCGCCTCAGGATTCATCGACCATGCTTTCTGGCACGGCCGTTACGTTACTGCTACGGTCGGCCGCGCGTCATGAGGATCGTGGAAAAACTCGGCGGAATCAGCCCCGCAATCTCCTTCGAATTCTTCCCCCCGAAGGATCGAGAGGGCGTGGACCGCCTGTTCGCAACCGTCGCCGACCTGGCGCCGTTCGCGCCCGCCTATGTCTCGGTCACGTACGGGGCGGGCGGCAGCACGCGCCAGCTCACCGTCGATTTGGTCGGGCGCATCCAGCGCGAGGTCGGCATCGAAGCCATGGCGCACCTCACCTGCGTTGGCGCAACGCAGGCCGAGCTCGGCGGCGTGCTCGAGCAGCTCCAGCAAAAGGGCGTTCAGAACATCATCGCGCTCCGCGGCGATCCGCCGAAGGGCGCGACCGCCTTCGTCACTCACGAAGGCGGCTTCAGCAACGCCTCGCAGCTCGTTGCCTTCGCCAAGCAGCAGGGCACGTTCTGCATCGCCGGCGCCTGCTACCCCGAGAAGCACCCCGAGGCCGCTTCGCTCGAGGCCGATCTCGCCAACCTCAAGCGCAAGGTGGACGCGGGCGCGGAGTTTTTGATCACGCAATTGTTCTTCGACAACGCCGACTACTTCGCGTTCGTCGAGCGCGCGCGGGCGCTGGGCATCACCGTGCCCATCATCGCTGGCATCATGCCCGTGACCAACGTCTCGCAAATCAAGCGCTTCACGGCCATGTGCGGCGCCCGCATGCCAGAAGGGCTGTTGCAGCGCCTCGAGCCGGTGGCGGCCGACGCCGAAGCGGTGGGCGAAATCGGCGTTCAGCACGCTGTGGAGCAGTGCCGCGAGCTGTTGGCCAAGGGCGCCCCCGGCGTGCACTTCTATACGCTCAATCGCTCCAAAGCGACGGTCGAGATCCTACGTAGATTGCGCTGAGGCCTGCGGCGCCCCAAGGTCGGAAGCTGTGACCACGGCCGGCCCTGCCCGCCGCTGCTTTTGGGGGGAGAGTTAGTTCGCCACCGCGCCCCCGAGCTGACTTTTCAGAATCGGAAGGCCGTTTCACCTCGCAAAAGTCAGTTCGCTACCGAACTGACTTTTCGAAACCGAAAGGCCGCTTCACGTCGCAAAAGTCAGTTCGCTACCGAACTGACTTTTCGAAACCGAAAGGCCGCTTCACGTCGGAGAGCTCAGAGCAGGATGCGCTGAATCTCGAGCGCTACCGAGCTGACTTTTTCAGAATCGGAAGGCCGCTTCACGTCGCAAGAGTCAGTTCGCTACCGAACTGACTTTTCGAAACCGAAAGGCCGCTTCACGTCGGAGAGCTCAGAGCAGGATGTGCTGAATCTCGAGCGCTACCGAGCTGACTTTTTCAGAGACGAGGAGGGCAGCTGGACCAGCAAAGATGGCCGACTGGCGCCCCTTCCGACTGCGCCCCTTCCGACTGGCGCCTCTTCCGACTGGCGCCCCTTCCGACTGGCGCCGCTTCCGACTGGCGCCCCTTTCGACTGCGCCGCTTCCGGAATGTCGTGCGCACGGGGTGGCCTGGAGGCGCTACGAAAGTTTCTGCGAATGAGGCTGCGTTTTGGCAGCCCCGGGTGATGATTGCGAGCGAGGGCGAGTTGGCGAGCTGAGTTTTGCGGTCATGCGTCGTCGGGGTGCGCTGCGATCGCGCGGGGAGGGTCGCGAAATTCGGCGGCAAATTCGGCGGACGTCGAGGGCACGGTCGCGCTGGCTCGCGGAGGCTGTGTTGCCATGCTAGGAGGCGCCCCCTCCGATGACTTGTCCCTGCGGAAAAGGCGAATCCCTCGAAACCTGCTGCGGCCCGGTGATGGCCGGCAAAACCCTGCCCGAGACGGCAGAGGCTTTGATGCGCGCGCGCTACGCGGCGTACGCGACCGGGAACGTGGACTTCATCTTGAGCTCGCATGACCCTGCGACGGCGGGCGAGGTCGATCGCGCCAACACCGAGGCTTGGTCGAAGAGCGCCGAGTGGCTGGGGCTGGAAATCACTGGCACGGAGGCGGGTCAGCCTGCCGACGAGACGGGCATGGTGGAGTTCGTCGCCCGCTACAAGCTCCGCGGCGTCGCCATCGATCACCGCGAGCGCGCCACCTTCAAGAAGCACGGCTCGAAATGGGTGTTCGTGGACGGCGTTGAGCTGAAGGGTCCGCCCGTGCGCAACGAAGGGCCGAAGGCAGGTCGTAACGATCCGTGCCCCTGCGGCAGCGGCAAGAAATACAAGAAGTGTCACGGGGCGAGCTGAACGAAGCCGGCTACGCGAGCCTCGCGCTCGAGGTAGCCACCGCGGCCGGCGCGCTCTTGCTCGCCGGTTACCGCAGCCGACCGGTGCCGACCGAGAAGGCGCGCCGTGACTTGGTCACCGAGTTCGATTTGCGGAGCGAGGCGTTGATCGTCGAGCGCTTGTCGGCGGCGACGCCCACGCTGGGGCTCGTGGCCGAAGAGCGCGGCGGCGAGCGCAAGGCGCTCAGTTGGTTTTGCGATCCGCTCGATGGCACCACCAACTTCGTCCACGGTCACCCGTTTTGGGCGGTGAGCATCGGCTTGCTGGAGAACGGGCGGCCCCTCGCGGGCGCGGTCGTGGCGCCCGCGCTGGGGCTCAGCTGGACCGGTTTTCGCGGCGGTCCGGCGCTACGCAGCGAGCCTGCGCGCGGCACGCCGAGCGAGGCCTGCCACGTGAGTGAAACGTCGGAGCTCGAGCAGGCGCTGGTCGCGACCGGGTTTCCGCCCGATCGGCGGACCGCGCCGCAGAACAACCTCGACACTTTTGCCCGCGTGAAGAAGGTAGTCCAAGGTGTGCGGCGCTGCGGCTCGGCCGCCATCGACATGTGTTTGGTCGCCGACGGAACGTACGACGCATACTGGGAACGTCGCCTCAACCCTTGGGATCTAGCGGCCGGCGCCGCGGTGGTGCTCTCCGCGGGCGGCTTGCTGACGGCGCTCGATGGCAGCGACGTCGACCTCAGCATCGGTCATTTGATCGCGTCGAACGGCCGCGTGCACGCGGCGCTGCAAACGCTCATCGGCGCCTGACGTCACTTACCTAAGTGATGATTGGTGCGTGGCCTGCGCACCCTGTACGCGATCACGATCGAGTGGCCTCAGGTACTACGGCTGAAATCTCGCCGGAGCACGCGCAAGGCCACGCTTTGCGTCAGGGGGCGAGTCTGGGATGATGGCGGTTCATGCGCTCGCTCAGGTCCGTGCCGCCACCACGCCCGACCAAGGCGGGGGTGCCTCGAGCGATCGTGGACATCAAGACGGCGCGGCCGGCTCCGCGTCGCTCCGGCTCTCCCAGCGCGCAAGCCGAGCCGACGGTGCTGCTGGTCGGATCTGACGCAGGCTTCGAGCCGGCGCTGCGCGTCGCGCTGGCCCGGCACCGCGTCTACGTGGAGACCACGACCGCGGACTCAGCGGTCGAGACCGTGATCGTCACCGCGCCCGATCTGGTGCTGCTGGCCAACGAGGCCGCCGCCGAGGGCGGGCGTGAGCTACTGACCAAGCTCGCCGCGTCGCCTTCCAGCTCGGTCGTGCCGGTCGCCATCCTGGACGATAATCCGGCGCTGGATTTGCGCTTGCAAGCGTTCCGGCATGGGGCGGCCGCCGTCATTCCGCGCTCGGCCAGCATGGACGCCATCGCCGAGCAGATCGCCCGTTTGGCGCGCGAGATCCCGGAGCGAGGCGGCGAAGCGCTGGGGCAGGTTGGCGAAGCGACCTTGGCCGAGTTCGTGGGCGCCCTCAGCAATCAGCTGCGCAGCGGCATCCTCTCGGTCCAGACCGGCGACGCCTCGCAGGATCCGGTACGGCTGGTGTTGGGCAGCGGGCGCCCGCTGGCCGCGTTCATCGACGACTTCGTGCTGCGCGTGCGGCGGCACGTGGTGCACGCCGAACCGTTGAAATACGAGTTCGACGACCGCGCCGGCGGCACCGTCAAGATGCTGGACCCGAGCGAGCTCGACTTCGAGCCCGCGATCCCGGGCGTGAAAGGCCTGCGCGTCGCGCTGGCCGACGACGACTCGGCCCGCGCCGACAGCGTGGCGCAGGAGCTGCGGGCGCGCGGCGCGACGGTCGTCGTCACCGATTTGAACCCGTCCGAAGCTCGCTTTGCGCGGCTGCGGCAGGTCGATCCGCAAGTGCTAATCGCGGGCGAGCAGCACCTGCAAGGGCACGGCTACGAGCTCCTGCGGCGCATGCGCAAAGACACGCGCCTGCGCTGGGCGTCGCTGCTCGTCGTGCGCTGGGAAGAGATTTGGTCCGAGGCGCTGAGCGTGCCCGCGCTCGATCGGCTGGAGGCGGCCCTCAGCACGCTGGCCGAGGCCGATTCGTCGCTGATCGAGCTCGCCGCGTTGGGAGAAGCCTTCGACACGCGCTTGGAGATCACGGGCCCGGCCAGGCTCTTGCGCGCGCTGGTCACGACGCCCAACGCCGTGCGCATGACGGTGAGCAACCCGCGGCTGAGCGTGTCGGTCGATCTTTCCGAGGGGCTGGTGGTGGGCGCCTCGGCGCACGCCCCGCACGACCCGAGCCAGAGCTACGACGGCGCGTTGGCGCTGTCGGGCTTGCTCGTTCTCAGCTCGGGCCGCGTGCACGTCGATCCGGTGCAGCAACCCGCGGTCACCAACGTGATGTCGACCATCGACGTCGCGCTCAACATGGCCGACTCCGAGAAGGCACCCATCGCGCCTTCCATCCCGATACCGCACAGCCCGAGCTTGCCGCCTGCGCCGCAGCCAGTAGCCGCGCCGCCGACCGACGCGCTTGCCGGCGCCGAAATGGCGGCGCCACGGCCCAGCCCAGCGCCGCCACTTTCGGCGCGCAGGCGCCTGGGCATCACCAAGCCGATGGCGGGCCTGCTGCTCGGCTTGGCTTGTGCGCAGGGCCTGCTCGTTGCCTGGTTTCTCGGCTCGCTCTCCCAAAAGTCTCACGAGGCCGCTCCCGCCGCCAAAGGCGAGGTAGCCGTGGCCGCGCCCGCGCCCGCGCCGTCCGCGCTGCCCGCGCCGCCCGCCGCCGCCCAGCCTCCGGAGCCGCCAGCAGCCGAGGTCGCCGCGCCCGCCGCGCCTGCGGCCATGCCACCACCACCCGAGACCGTGCGCCAAGCGCCCGTCGGTAAGGACGAATCCGGCACCGTGGCGCCGACCTGCGCCGCCCTGCTCGATCCGCTCAACCTGGACCAAGGAAATTTCCCGGGCGCGGCGTACGAGCAACAGGTGGCGGGCGCCAAGGCCCTCGTACGAGGCAAGGTCGAAGACGCGCAGGTCGCGTACTGCAAGGCCGTGCGCTGGGACAGCAAGAACCCCCAAGCGCACATCGACTTGGCGCAGCTGTTTCTGATCCGCAAAGATGGCGCAGCGGCCGCCGAAGAAGCCAGGAGCGCCGTCGAGCTGGATCCGAACAGCGGGCGCGCGCAGTCTCTGTTGGGTGACGGCCTGGTGCGCATCGGCGATCACGACGGCGCCAAACAAGCCTGGCTTCTGGCGGCTGGCATCGATCCAGAGGATGCCAGCAAGCTCAAGGCGCTGATCAACCGCAACTTGCACGAGGCCGAAGCGTCGCTGAAGAAGAGAGACGTCGCGCGCGCCGAGCGCTTCTTCCGCCGCGCCATCGTGATGGACCCGGACAGCCTGGAGGCCAGCCGGGGTCTGGCCGCGGTGTTGAATCAACTCGGCGACGGTCAGGCGGCGGTTCGGTGGGTGCAACGCGCGCTCACGCGCGAGCCGCGCGATCCCGATTCGCACGTCGTCTTGGGAGACGCCCTCTTGCTGCTAGGCGACAAGCCCGGCGCGGAGCGCGAATGGCGCGAGGCCAACCGCCTCGACCCTGGCAACCTGGAAGCCCAACGCCGCATCCGACGCCTGCGGACGCTCTAGCGAACGAGGCGGAGGGCCCGAACCGGGCAGAGGGGCTCGAACCGGCGGAGGGCTCGAACCGGCGGAGGGCTCGAACCGGCGGAGGGCTCGAACCGGGCGGAGGGCTCGAACCAGGCGGAGGGCTCGAACCAGGCGGAGGGCTCGAACCAGGCGGAGGGACTCGAAGCTCGTCTCGACGCCACTATTAGCTAATATAAGCTGCTTATGAGCCAATAGTGGCTGATAACGGCGGCGCGCGGGGCTCGGCTTCGCGGGCTAGAGGTGACGGCAGCGAGGCGCCCGCGGCCCGATCCGCGCTACGCTTCGCCCGCTCATGGCCAGCACCCTGTTCGACGATCTCGGCGGCGAGCTCGCGCTGCGACGCATCATCGACCGCTTCGTGGACCGCGTGTTCGACGACGTGATGATCGGTTTTTTCTTTCGCAACGCGCGGCGCGAACGCGTGAAGGAAAAAGAATACGAGTTCGCGGCGCGCCACCTGGGTGCCGACGTGGCATACACGGGGCGGCCCATCGACGAGGCGCACCGGGCCCACCCCATCATGGGCGGCCAATTCGCGAGGCGCCTGACCATTTTGCGAGAGACGCTGGAAGCAGCGAACGTGCCCGAGCACGTGAAGCAGCATTGGCTCGCCCACACCGAGAGCTTGCGCCCCCTGGTGACCGCCGACGGCGGTCGGGAGTGCGACCCCGAGCGCGCGCGCTCGCGGCTCGAGCCCTTGCCGAGCGAGGGCGCGCCGCGCCGCCGGGAGCCATGATTTTGCGACGCTTCGCCGCCGCTTCCGCCAATTTTTTGCTGTTCGTCGCTGCCGGCTGCAACACCGCGGGCTCGGATTGGATGGCCCAGCCGCTGGACGGCGAGCTCACGACCCCGCCGCTGCAAGACGCTGAAATGGCCGAGGCCCGCGGCCCTGACCCGCGGCCCCAACGCCGCCCACGCACTCAGGTCATCGCCGAGGTGCAGGCGCCCGACAGCACCGCGAGCGCGCCCGGCAGCGGCCCTGGTGGCGGCTATGCGGGAGCGTCTATTCCCGGCCAGGCCCAGCTCGCCGGCAAGGTGCTGGGCACTTTCAAGAACACCTACTACGACTTTCCCAGCGAGGGTGACTTCGAAGGCGAGCAGCTGAGCCTGATGAATGGCCAATGCAAGCCCATCGCGAGCGTGCCCCGCACCTTCTACGAGAGCGTGTGCGTGCAAGGCAGCGGCACGTTGAAGAGCGGCGGTACCGTCAGCTTTGCCAAGCGCGACTGCAGCTGCGCGGCCGAGTGCCCGCGAACCGGCCAGCACATCTGCTTCGACTTGCTCGACAAGCAGCAGTTTCCGTGGGGGCGGGGCGCGACCGGCAAGGGTATCACGCCGCTCGTCACCGTCGCCGTCGACTCGACCATCATACCGCTCGGCACCCCGCTCTACATTCCCGAGTACGACGGCCTGGCCCGCGACAACTCGAACACGACCAAGCACGACGGCTGCTTCATGGCGGAAGATCGCGGCCTGGCCGTCAAGGGGCAACACGTGGACGTGTTCACCGGCTACCGCGAAATCACGCAGCTGTGGAACCGCCTGGTGCCCAGCAACCGCGGCGTCACCGTGGTGGTGAACAGCCCCCGCTGTAAACGCGCTTCGCCGTAACTCCGGCAGAAGCCCTCACGCGCCGCCTGCCGAAACAGCCTGGTTAGAATCCGCGGCCGACGCCGACGAAAAGCAAGGGTGATACAGCCGGCGAAGCCCTCGCGCGCCTTGGCGGCTTGCCGCCGTGATGCTATGCCCGCGTTCGTGGGAAGGTCCATGGGGAGCGCTGGCATCATGAAGTTGCTCGATTTCGAAATTGGAAACGATAGGCCGCTCTTCTTGATCGCCGGCCCGTGCGTGATCGAGACGCAAGAGCTAACCCTGCGCACCGCGCAGACGCTGAAGGGTATCGCCGGCCGGCTCGGCATTCCCTTCATCTTCAAGTCGAGCTTCGACAAGGCCAACCGCAAGTCCGGCAAGGCGTACCGCGGGCCTGGTATGGACAAGGGCCTCCGCATCCTCGACCTGGTCAAGAAAGAGGTCGGCGTACCGGTCATCACCGACGTGCACGAAGACACGCCCGTGAACGAGGTCGCCAGCGTGGTTGATATCTTGCAAACGCCCGCCTTCTTGGTGCGGCAGACCAGCTTCATGCACCGCGTGGCGTCGGCGGGGAAGCCCGTGCACGTCAAGCGCGGCCAATTCATGGCCCCGTGGGACATGCAAGACGTCGTCAGCAAGCTGCGCGACGCGGGCAACGAGCACATCATGCTGTGCGAGCGCGGGGCGTGCTTCGGTTACGACGCCATCGTGTCCGACATGCGCGCGCTCGAGGTCATGAAAGAGACAGGCTGCCCGGTGGTGTTCGACGCCACCCACTCGGTACAGCAACCCGGCGGCTTCGGCCCCGGCCACGCCCAGCGTAGCTTGGTGCCCACCCTGGCCCGGGCCGCCGTCGCCGTCGGTGTCGCCGGCGTCTTCCTCGAAACCCACCCCGATCCCGACAAAGCCCTGAGCGATGGCCCCAACATGTGGCCGCTCGACCAAATGGAAGAGCTGCTAGGCCTACTCCTCGAGCTCGACCGCGTGGTGAAGCGCAAGCGCTGAGGCGCTCGCAGTCTCGCCCAAGACTGTGGTACTGCCGTGCCACATGTCGAGCTCCGGTCGATCCATGGGGAGCGAATAACCCCATGAAAGTCTGCATGGTGGTGTTCAATTCCGTGTCGCACGATGCGCGCGTCCTAAAGGAAGCCGAGTCAGTCAAAGAGCTGGGGCATGACGTCGTCATTATCGGCATTCAAGACGCCAACAATCGACGGCCCCTGGATACCCTCGACAACGGCGTAATCATTCGGCGGGCAGCGTGGAACAGCGCCGCGGCGCGCCCGGTAGCATGGTTTTACCTGCTGTGCACACTCTTGGTTGCAGCTGGCTGTTGGGGCGCCTTCCTGCTCGTGGACTTCACCGCGCGTAACCGTTGGTGGCAGTCGCTACCTTCGATGGTGCCACCGTTGGGATGGCGACAGGCGTTGTTAGCGGCTCTCGCCGTCGTAGCCTTGGTGAGCGCTACGCGGCTTTACCGTGGCTACTCACGAAAGGCGCGCATCTTCAGAATCGCGCTGAAGCGCGAAGACGACGACTATCTGAAGTTCGAGCCCGAATTCAGTCGCTATCAGGCGAAAGCAAAGACGAGGCCGCCAACGACAGTCGATGCGACCCCGAGCACCGCCACTGAACCTCGACAGCTCGGTTCGTGGTTCGAGCGTGCCCTGCCGCGGCCATTGATGGCAGGTCCCCGCGCCCTGGCCAGCGGGGCGTGGGTGCGACGATGGAAGACGGTCTGGGCGCGTGAGGCGCGTGTTCGTGAGTTGCTCGATTCCGAAAGCCCGCGGATCGTTCATGCGCACGACGTCACGTCGTTGGCCGTGTGCGCGGAATTCCGGCGTGATTCAGGCTGCCGCCTCATCTTCGACGCGCACGAGGTCTACGACCATTTGGCACAATCGGAAGAAGATCTAGCCGAGGTCAACGCCAAGGTCATGCGCAAGTACGCTGACCGCGTCGATGCGCTGATCACCATCAACGACAGCATTGGGGCATACTATCGCAGCCACTATCGTGGCCTGCCGCGCGCCACCATCGTCAAGAACGCCGCCCCGCGTACCGACGCGTTCGAATACGATGGCAGACTGCACGAGGCCGCCCGCCTGCCTCGAGAGCAACGAATCCTCATCTACCAGGGCGGCTACGCGCCCAAGCGCGGTTTGCTTCAGCTGCTCCTCGCGGCAGAGTACCTCGACACCAGCTGGGCACTCGTTTTCATGGGTTGGGGCCGCTTGGAGCCCGAGCTGAGGCGCACCGCCGATGCCATGTGCACGCGCGTCACTAGTCTCGGTGATCGCGTCCGCTTCATTCCTAAAGTGCCTCATCGCGAGCTGCCCTATTGGACGGCCGGCGCGACCCTCGGGGCGATTCCTTACGAGAACGTGGGCCTCAATCATTGGTTCTGCACTCCCAACAAGTTGTGGGAGTACCCGAACGCTGGGGTACCAATCATCGCCAGCCCATTTCCCGAGCTGCGGCGGATTATCGAACCGAACGGCATTGGCTGGTTCTTGCCCGATCCGCTGACCCCGAGGGAAATTGGGCGCGCCATCAACGCGCTCACGCCCGAAATGCTGGCTAGCGCCCGCGTTTCTTGCGCTGACTTCATCAAACGCGACAATTGGTCCGTCTACCGCGAACGGCTGCAGCACGCCTATCGGGAGCTGTCATGATTCTCAACCATCGGGAGACGCCCACGATCGAGTCCTTGCCACCCGCCGACCCTTGGTCGTCCACGACGTTCTTCGAGACAGTCAGAATTTCCGTCGCACACTTCTGCAGCGGCCAAGCCACGCGCGCCTGGACCGCGCAAGTCCTCGTCGAACAGATGCACCGGGTCAGCCGCGAGCTGCGATCGAAGCGAATCGACGTCGGCGAGGCCAACCGTTTGACCCTCACCGTTTTTCAGCACATCGAGCTCATCTACCGCTCGCGTGCTAGCCGCTTCTCCAGCAGGCCACCGCTCGTATTGCGCGAGCTCGACTTGACGCACCAAGTGTACACCGGCCTGAATCTTTCCAACTTGACGTTTCATTCGTGTGACCTGAGCGGCTCCAACCTCTCTGGTGGCCGCTGGTTGGACTGCACGTTTACGGCGTGCTCCTTCGAAGGTGCAGATCTGGAGCGGTCACGCATGGCGCGTTGTTCTTTCAGAGGCTGTTCCTTCCGACAGGCCTCCCTCGCCGACGCGACGCTCAACCACTGCCGGCTCCTCGGATGCAACCTGGACGAAGCCGCCATCGACGGAGCCCGCGGACTCCCGACTGGATAGACACGGTGATCGAGGAACGATCGCGAGGTGCAGCCGCCAGCATCATCCTCATCGACCAGGACCTGGTGGGCGATCGGCGAGTTCAAGCCGTTATCGCCGCCGCGCCGCAGCCGGTAAGAGTCTTCGATCTGCGGGACGCCTCGCGAGCCCCATTGTCGAGACGCACGCTCGATTTGGCGCTAGCGGTTTGGCTCGTCGGCCGAGGCTTGCGTGGGGCTCGCGTTCGGCAAGAGCAGCTCGCCGAGGTATTACAGCTGCAGCATGGCCCGGCTGCAGGCCTGATGGCCTGCTTACGTTCTACCGCACTCTCCGTTGCGTTGGCTCGCACGCTGCGCAAGGAACTCGCGGGTGCGGCCACACCGCTGCTCATCCACGCCAATGACCTGGCTACGGCCCTCGCCGTAGTCCTCGCAGACGCAGGCGGCCAAATGTTCGTGTACGACTCGCACGAACTGCAGACACATCGGCACCGACGGGTTGGTTGGCTTCGCGCCCTCGTCGAGCACCAACACGAGTCCTGGATCCTCGATGCTGCGAACGAGGTGCGGACGGTCAACGTCGCTGTTGCTCGAACTATGCGGCGCCTCCACCCCACGTTGACGACGCTGCCGCGGATCGTAACGAACGACGTCTACTCTCACCAGGAAATCGAAGCGGCTTCCGCTCGCGAGGTTCCGGCCCTCGTCTACCTCGGCCGCGGTACGCGGGGCCGCCTGCTCGAACGCCTCGACGCCTCGCCCGAACAGCTAGGCTTTCAAGTACACGCTTGGTTCTTGGGCTCGGCCCCGCCGAGCGGAGTCCGCGGCGAGCACTGGAAACAGGGAACGCTCAACTACGAGCCAGAAGTGTCCAGCCTGATGCGGCAACGGAGATGCCTCATGTGGTGCTGCCTCGACACGCGAGCGCTCAGCTATCGCCTAGCGACGCCGAACAAATTTTTCCAAGCCTTGGCCCTCTGCATGCCCATCGTGGCTAGCCCCGGCACCTACCTGGCCGAGCTAGTCGAGCGCTTCGGCATCGGCACCATCGCGGACGACGACCTCTCGAAGTTGGCGGCCCTCGCGAGCTCGGACACGTACCTCACATGGGTCAAAAACGTCAGGAGCCTCCGCGTGCAGATACGTAGCGGCACCCAAACGGTCTAGCGCCGTTGAGCTGACTCGCTTCCTCGACTATTTCTTCACTGCGACCACGAAGTTGTCCGACCGCTTGAAAAAATCGGCCGGGCACGTGCTGGCGGGAACCACCGATAGCTCGGGCCGCGCAACGTCGACGGCGTGCACGTCGACCGCGTTCTCCAAGTAGTCGAGAAGCTCGGCGCTCTTCAAGCAGGGGTGGGCGTACGTGTTGTCCAGGTCAGGTCGGTTCATCAGCTCGTTGATGACGAGCAAGCCCCCCACGCGTAGGGCCTGCACGGCTTGGCTAATCACTCGTGCGCGTTCGTCCGGTGGCAACCGATACAACATATGCCCACAAAATATGACGTCGACGGCCTCCGGATAGACGAAGTCTACCACTGAGAGTGATTGATACGCGAGCTTGGCGCCGAGACCCAGCGACGCCCAAAGCGACAGACCAGCCTCGACGAACTGTGGCTTCACCTCTGAACAAATCACTTGAGCAAGGGGCACCGTGCCATCCACAACGAGCGGAACGAAAGCGATGCCGGCGCCATGATCGACCATGCGGGCGATGCCTGTCTCCGACGGGGCACCCAGGAAATGGCGTAAGGCCCGCGAAAGACCGACCGCCCTGCCCGAGGACGAGAACAAGAAATAGTTCAACTCGCTCGCCGACAATCGATGCTTGCCCGCAGGGTCGGCTTCTGCCGCGAGCCAACGGGCCAGTCCTTCGGCACGGGCCTGTAGCTCGCGATCGACGCCAATCGTGGCTCCATCGCCCAAGAGGCTAGCCAACATTGCTTCAACCAACGGACTGTATCGCCTCGCGCTAGACCCCCAAACGACCTCGCGATAGCGCGGCAGGGTAATAGTACCTCCCAGGACGTCCAGAAAGGGCACCGCGCTAGCAACTCGGTCTTGCAACGCCTCCGGCACTTCGCTGTCGGCAGAAGCGACTTCCGTGAACACGGCCAGCTCGAAAGCTCGTTCGGTGTTTGGCCCTGCTAGATCCCGAGCCAACGCCTTCGGGCTCGCCGCAACGATGACCCGTTCCTGGGTCTGTTGGGACAAGGGTAACAAGCGACTCCATTCGCCGTCGCGAGGTTGACCACCCCAGGTTGCCGGGTGAATCAGCGCCAGCAGGGGACGTGCCGCGTTCGTATAGCAGGCCAAGCGCTCGCACATCACGGTCAACCGGCCACCACCCTCTGTCACACCTGCGACCGCCGGAACTTCGCGCTTGAAACGTTCGACGTCTCCACTCAGGCCCGCCGCGGACAACACGGCTGGCGTCATCCAGTTCTCGGCGAAATACTCGCGAACGAACGCGCCCAGCTCCCCAAGCTCAGTCAACCGAGGGCGCAACAATTGGCCCAGCTTGCCGCCATGCCCCGCCGAGAGCTGAAAGTTTCCCAGGACCTCGCGCGCCACGCGCACCGTTTTCACGAAATTGTCCAACACCGCCGCGTTGAAGGCGCGGCTCTCTGCGTCTGAATTCGCTAACTGTCGAAAAAAATCTACCGCGCCCCCCGTAGAGACCCAAGTCACGAACCTTCGCTCGTCCCCATCTGCGAAGCGCCACAGGAGGTAGCGGTCGACTGGTGAGTCATGAAGCCCCAACTCTACGCCAGCGCCCGCGTCTTTCGCTGTGCGCACCTGTTCCGCCAGATCGATGAAGTCGCGCTCACTCGCCCGCTCGCGCGTGGAATAGTCGTGCAACAGAAAGAACGTTCCTGCGCAAGCGCGCTCGCGATGCACCTGGAGAAAGCCATGTGCACAATGAATGTCTCGCAGATGGATGTCGTAGCGGAACGATACCGTGCGAGCCGCACAGGAGCGACTTTGGTCCAAGCAATCGACGATGAGGTAGTTCCGCTCGTCCAAGTAGCCGAGCAGATGGCGAAACTCCCCGGCGGCAAATCTCTGGCTGGAATCCAAGCGGTGGGTCATGTTGCGGGGCTCGGCATCCTCCTTCAACCCCCGAGGCCCTGTACAGCGAACAAACGCGCTGGCAGCCGAAAATAGCCTCGTCCGAGGTTGCCGAGCCCGCCCATTCGACGCATGATGCGGCCGCTCATGACTTGGGAAGGACGACCGAAGAGTGACGGGCCGCGCGTGGATTGAACGTTTCAAGCTGATGGCACCGCTGAGTGCCGTGCTGGCCAGTTGCGCCACGCAGCCGCCCATCAGTGCGCGCGAGTCCGCCGACGCGAACGACACGGGCGGCAGTGTGCCCGTCACGAGCGCGGTCGAGCGCGCTGTGCTTCGAGACTTGACGCGCCTGCCCAGCGGCACGCCGCGGCGGGTCATCGACGCAACGGTCGTGGCTGAAGCGCCGTACACAGCTGCAAGCGATAGGACTTGCCGCCAGCTTCATCTCACCCTCGGACCATCGGGACGAAAGACAGAGCGCCTCGCTTGCAGTAGGGGAACGGGCTGGTTCTTCGTTCCCGAAATTTTCGGCGATCGCCTCGGCGCGGAGTAAATTCGATGCGGGGCGCGATGACACAATTGCAAGTCGTCTACGCCATCTTGTTGCGCGAGACGAAGACGCGCTTCGGCGCTCACCAACTCGGCTATCTTTGGTCGATCGTCCAGCCGGTGCTCTGGATCACCATGTTCGCGGGATTCTATTATGCGTTCGGCCGCATGGCGCCGCCCGGCATGTCCGTGATCGCGTTCTTGGCGACCGGAATCGTTCCCTATTCGCTGTTTCGCGAAACGGCCGGCCGTTGCTTGTCGGCCATCGAGGCCAACAAGGGTCTGCTGTTCTATCCCCAGGTGCGACCATTGGACCTGGTCATCGCGCGCGTGCTTCTGGAGGCCGTCACACAGGTGGTAGTGTTCGTGCTGCTGATGGGAAGCCTCGCGTTGTACGAGGGTCAGTTGCGCGTCGAGAGCCCGCTCCGAGTGGTCGTCGGGCTCGGCCTGGCATCGGGTCTCGGTGCCTCCTTCGGACTGGTTTGTTGCGGCCTCAGCGTGTATAGCCGCAGCATCGAACAGCTCTATCCAGCGATGCTGCGCCCGCTTTTCTGGCTATCCGCCATCTTTCACCCGGTAGACTCGCTACCCAAGGGCTTTCGCGATATTTTGGTGCTCAATCCGGTCATTCACACCATCGAGCTGGTGCGCGATGGCTGGTTCCCGGGCTACCACGCGCGTCACATCGACCCCTGGTACCCGGTCGTGTGGATCTTGGTGTTCTCCTTTTTTGGTTTGAGCCTGGAGCGGACCGCCCGCAAGAGGCTGGAGCTTTCATGATCGAGCTTGAAAAGGTGACCAAAATCTACCCGACGCCGTCGGGCTTGAACGTCGTGCTCGACACGATTTCATTCAATTTCGCGGGCCAAAGTAACATCGGTGTACTCGGCAAAAATGGTGCTGGAAAGTCGACACTCCTTCGCATCATCGCCGGCACCGAGCAGCCGGACAGCGGCAGCGTTCATCGGCAAGGCAGCGTGTCTTGGCCCATTGGCTTTAGCGGTGGTTTCAACGGCTCCCTCAGCGGCGAAGAAAACTGTCGCTTCGTGGCCCGCATCTATGGCGCCGAGGTCGACGAGGTCGTCGGTTTCACCATGGAGTTCGCTGAGCTTGGCGAATATTTCTACATGCCGGTCAAGACCTATTCGTCGGGCATGCGAGCGCGACTGGCGTTCGGGCTCAGCATGGCCATCGAGTTCGATGCCTACCTCGTCGACGAGGTGACGGCGGTCGGCGACGCGCGCTTCCAGCAGAAGTGTCGCAAAGCATTTCAAGAGCGCAGCGGTCGCTCCTGCGTGATCATCGTTTCGCACCAGCTGACGACCATCAAGGACTACTGCAACCATTGCGCCGTGCTCAGGGACGGGCGCCTTCACTATTTTACGTCCATAGACGACGCCCGACGCCTGTACGAGGCAGCCTAGTGTCCACACCCGCAGAGAAGAAGAGTGCTCCCGAAGGCAAGAGCACGCTCGGCGAAGTGACGGCGCTGGCCCCCCCCGAGCGCAATGCCAGCTCGGCCAAAGCCCAAGCCGAAGCGGTAAGGCGTGCACGTACCCGCCGCTTGATCAAGCGCGTGGGCGTCTTCGTCTTACTGCCAACGGTTGTGAGTGGCGTCTACTTCGGCAGCGTAGCCAGTGATCAGTTCGAGTCGTATTCCATATTCACGGTGCAATCGTCGGAGACGCGCCCGACGTTGGGTGTCGAGGGCATCCTAGCGGGTATAGCCACGGGGACGACCAGCAGCCACGACGCGTTGGCGGTTAGAGACTACGTGCTCTCGCGCGACATGCTCTCGCGCCTCGATCGCGAGCACGGTTTCATCGCGCATTTCAAGGATCGGCAGCGCGACATGCTTTCGCGCCTGAGCGCGAGCGCCAGCTTCGAGGATGCCTTCGAGTATTTCGGTCACAAGGTGTACGCCGACTACGATCAAACCTCAGGAGCTGTCACACTTCGGGTTCGCGCATTCAGTCCCGAGAAGTCGAGCGAGCTTGCGCGGAGCATCCTGACTTACAGCGAGGAGATGGTAAACAAGCTCTCCGAGCGCGAACGCCACGATCGCACGGCCTACGCGGAAGCTGACGTCAAGAAGGCCGAACAGAGGCTCGGCGTGGCCCGCACGGCCATCGTCGCGCTCCAGCAAAAGCACTCCGACTTCAATCCGCAGGCCACGGCCACCTCCGCGATGGAGATCCGGGCTCAGTTAGAAGGTGAGCAAGCAAAGGCGCGGGCCGAGCTGCTGCAGCTTAAATCGTTCATGAAAGACGACGCGCCGCAGGTGCGCGCCGCCACGGAGAAGGTAAAGGCGATCTCGGCCCAGGTAGCCGGAGAAAGCCGGCGCTTGGTGGATCCATCTAAGCCGAATGGGCTCAATACCACGTTCGCGGACTTCGAAGGCGCCATGGTCGAGAAGGAGTTCGCCCAAAAGGCCTATGAATCGGCCATGACCAACCTGGAACTGGCGCGCGCCGACGCGGCTCGCCAGCATCGCTACCTAGCCGTGGTCGCTACGCCGTCCACGCCCGATGAATCGACCTACCCGTCGCGAGTCCGAAGCGTATTCTCGGTGCTCGTCTTGAGTTTCCTGCTGTTCGGTGTGGCCACTCTGCTCAATGCTGCCGTTCGGGAGCACGCACGACTATGAAACGGGTAACTGCACCCTTGCGTTTACTACTGGGCTTTCTTTGCTGGCTGCTATTCACGAGCGTTGTTTCCGTAGCCTTCGCGGATCCGACGCTTCCGGCCAAGCCACCGCAGCTGACGCCGTTGGAAGAGATTCCGAGCCCGCGGTTGGATGATGGAAAAGCTAACAAGGCCGAGGCTCCAGCCCCTGCCTCGGTTCCGAGCACTGCCACCACCGGTACCAACACGGCTTCGCCGGAACCGTTTGGCTCCAGGCTCTTCACCGGCAATTTCCTCCGCACACGTCAGGATGGCCTGAACGCCGACTACGTCGTGATGCCGGGCGACCGCGTCCAGATCAACACCTGGGGCGCGTTCGAGATGAACACGGTCTTACTGGTTGATGCCCAGGGCAACGTCTTCTTGCCGAACGTCGGTCCAATTCAGGTAGCTGGCACGAGAAATGCCGACCTGACGGCCAAGATGAAAGCAGGATTGAGCCGCGTCTACGCGCGCAACTTCGAGGTCTACACCAACCTGCTGAGCGCGAAGCCCGTTGCCGTCTTCGTTACGGGAGGCGTCAAGCGTCCAGGGCGGTACGCGGGAGTACCTTCCGATTCGGTGTTGTTTTTCCTCGAGCAAGCAGGGGGTATCGATCCTCGGCTCGGAAGCTACCGCAACCTGACGATATTGCGCGGTGACCAAACGCTAGCAGGGCTGGATCTCTACGATTTCCTATTGAGAGGGAGCCTGCCCCCACTCCAGTTCAAGGACGGCGATACCGTCCTCGTCAACCCACGCGGACCAGTCGTGGAGATGCGGGGCGAGGTGACGTTGCCCGCGACGCTGGAGTTCAAAGCGGGCGAGGTGGCAGGCGCCGAGGCGCTCAGCGTAGTTCCGGGGGCCGCCCGCGCGACGCAGGTCACCATCGAAGGTATCCGCGCTGGAATTCCCATCAGTCGCACCCTCAGCATCAAGGAGTTTCGTGGCTTCGCGCTCCAAGACGGGGATTCAATCACCCTCCGTGGGGACGGCCGTCCCGGCACGATCCTGATCCACCTCGAGGGAGAATTCAACGGTCCGTCGACTTTGGCAGTCCGCCGCGGCGCTCGGCTCGTGGACGTACTCAACTATGTCTCGGTCGATCCCGCCCTCGCCAACCCGAAAGCGGTCCACATCAAGCGCGCATCGGTCGCAAAGGCCCAGAAAACCGCCATCGACGACGCTTTGTTTCGATTGGAACGCAGCTCGCTCCTAGCTCTTTCTGCATCACAAGGCGAAGCGAATATCCGCGTTCGAGAGGCAGAGATGACCCAGAAGTTCGTCGAGCGTGCCCGCTTGATCCAACCGCTGGGTCGGGTCGTTACGGCCCGCGACAATCAACAGCGCAACGTCGTGCTCGAGACCGACGACGTCGTGGTTGTGCCGGCCCGGACCAACGTGATTCGGGTGGGCGGCGAGGTCATGATGACTCAAGCCGTCATGTTTCGCCCTGGCGGAACCGCTGCCGACTACATCACCGACTCGGGCGGCTACACCGATCGCTCCGATCGGGGCCGGGTGATCGTGATCCGCGCCAACGCGGAGGTGGCCGTCGGTGATACCGACCTTCCCGTCTTTCCCGGAGACGAAATCCTGGTGCCACCCAAAGTCGACAGCAAGATCCTACAAAATTCCGTGGATGTGACTCAGGTCATTTACCAGATCGCGGTTTCAGCCGCGGTGGTGATCGCGATTCTATGACTGAGTCGAGCGACGGCAGCGAGTTCGGCGTGATCATTCCGGCTCGGTATGCATCGACCCGCCTGCCGGGCAAGCCACTGCTCGACTTGGGGGGCAAGCCCATGGTCGTGCGGGTGCTCGAAGTAGCGCGCGAGGCGGGAGCAGCTTTCGCCATGGTTGCAACCGACGACCAGCGCATCGTGGATGTAGTCACCGAGGCCGGCGGCGAAGCGATGATCACGTCGGATGAGCACGAGAGCGGAACCGATCGCGTTGCCGAAGTGGCACGGCGCCTGCGGCTCGAGCCTGACCTGATCGTGGTGAACCTCCAGGGGGATGAGCCAGCGCTTCCATCGGTCCTAGTAACGCGAGTCGCTCAAGCACTTCGTCAGGAACCGGAGGCCAGCATGGCAACGCTGGCCTCGCCCCTCCGTGAGCGTCGTGAGCTATTCGACGCGAACGTCGTGAAGGTGGTGGTAAATCAAGCCGGGCGTGCCCTCTACTTCAGTCGCGCGCCCATGCCCTGGCTTCGCACCGAGTTCGCGGAGTCGGAGGCCCGTCGTTCGACCGCACCGCTACCCGAGGACTTGTTCCTGCGGCACATCGGCCTCTATGCATACCGGGTCTCCACGCTACTCTCGCTGAGCCAGACGCGACCGACTCCGCTTGAGGAAGCGGAAAGCTTGGAGCAATTGCGCGCACTTTGGCTAGGCATGCAAATCCAAGTCGCAATCGTGCCCGACCTCCCTTCGGCAAGCGTAGACACCGAAGCGGACGTGGAACGCGTTCGGCAGTTGTTCGAGTAATGGCCGCGGAGTGGGGAATAGTCGCGGTCTTTGCGCCCGGGTTGTTCCGCGTATCAGGCCTACGGAAGCTCATTGGCGCTCGTCGGCTCACGTTCTGGCCGCGCGCTGCCTCCGCCACCCGCGTGGACGCCGTGGCCGGCTGGGGGCACAAGCCGACCGCGGCGCGGGCGCGGGCTTTCGCGCACAATCACGGCTTGCCGTATTTGGCGCTGGAGGACGGTTTTTTGCGCTCCGTTGGCCTCGGCGCGGGCGAGCCACCGCTCTCGTTGATCGTGGACGCTCGGGGAATTTATTACGACGCGCGCGCGCCTTCTGGGCTCGAAGAGCTGCTGCAGAGCGACGCGCGCCTCGACGACGCTCTGCTGCTGGAGCGTGCGGCGCGCTTGCGAAGGCGCATCGTGGAGACGGGGGTCTCGAAGTACAACCACGCGCCCGACGAGCTACCCGCAGAATGCGCCGACGCGCGCGAGCTGGTCGTGGTCGCCGACCAGACCTACGACGACGCCTCGGTGGTTGGCGCGCTGGCCGATGACAAGACGTTCGAACGCATGCTGACCTGCGCTCTCGACGAGCACCCCGGCGCGCGGGTGATCGTGAAGGTTCACCCTGCTACCGTCGCCGGCAAGAAGCGCGGCTACCTGGCGGGCCGGCAACTCTCTTCGCGCGTGACGGTCTTGGCCGCGGACGTGAATCCGCACGCCCTGCTGCGGCGCAGCCGGCACCTTTACGTGTGCAGCTCGCAGCTCGGCTTCGAAGGGCTCTTGGCTGGCGTCCAGGTGACGTGCTTCGGGCAAGCCTTTTACGCGGGCTGGGGCTTGACCGATGACCGCCAAAGCTCGCCGCGGCGCTCGCGGCGTTTGACGCTCGATCAGCTCGTGGCCGGCGCGCTCTTGCTCTATCCGCGCTACCGGCATCCGCTTTCTGGGCAGCGTTGCGAAGCCGAGCCGGTGCTCGAGCATTTGGCCCTACAACGCCGCATTTTTTCAGAAAATCGGCGCAATTTCGTGTGCTTCGACATGAGCTATTGGAAGCGACCGTTCGTGCGCCGCTATCTGCGGGCGCCCGGTCGCAAGGTGCGCTTCGCCCGCTCCACCAGTGAGCTCGAAGGCGACGTCGACCTCTCGCAGCTGACAGCGGTGGTCTGGGCGAGCCGCAAGACTCCAGAGCTGAGCGGCTGGGCCAGCGCCAAAGGCGTACCGCTGTGGCACATGGAAGACGGCTTCTTGCGCTCCGCCGGCTTGGGCTCGGATCTCACGGCGCCGGGCTCGCTGGTCTTGGATGCAGACGGCATCTACTACGATCCGTCGCGGCCCAGCGGCTTGGAGAAGCTACTGCAGAGCGCTGCCTTCTCGGACGAGGAGCTAGCGCGTGCCGCGCGCTTGCGGCAGCTGGTGGTCGACAGTCGCATCAGCAAGTACAACCTTCCAGGGGTCGAGCGCCTGCAGGTCACCGCCCAACCCGGGCAACGGATTCTGCTGGTGCCGGGTCAAGTCGCAGACGACGCCTCGGTGCAGCTAGGCACGCAGAGCGTGAGCGACAACCTGAGCCTCCTCCGCGCGGTGCGGGCCGCCAATCCGGACGGCTACATCATGTACAAGCCGCACCCCGATGTCATGAGCGGCAACCGCCGCGGCAGCTTGCACGACCTGCCCGAACCGCCGTGGGATCTGCTGATTGGCCAAGTACCTCTGGCGGCCTGCCTCGACGTTGCGCACGAGGTGCACACCATGACCTCACTGGTCGGCTTCGAAGCCTTGCTCCGCGGCCGGCGCGTGGTCACCTACGGTCAGCCCTTTTACGCGGGTTGGGGGCTGACCGACGACGAAGCGCCGCTGGCCCGTCGCACCCGTCGTCTCACGCTCGACGAGCTCGTGGCGGGCACGCTGCTGCGTTACCCACGCTACGTGAGCTGGTCTGCGCGTTGCTTCTGCAGCGCCGAAGACAAGGTTCGAGAGCTGAGCGCTGGCGCGCGCGTCCGTCGCATCCCGCTGCCCCGGCTGGCCGTCAAGCTGTCCAGCTTGGGTCGTTCGGGCCTGGAGTGGTGGCACGGAAGGGAGCTGCGCCGTGGCTGAGCTGACGGGGCGCCACCTGCTCTTGCTTCAAGGTCCCGCGGGTCCGTTCTTTGCGCGGGTGGCTCGGCAGCTGCGGGCGGCGGGCGCTCGAATCACGAAGGTCAACTTCAACGGTGGCGAGGACCTTTACTACCGCGGCCCCGAGGTCGTGAAGTTCAGCCAACCATTGGCCCAGTGGCCTGACTTCTTCGAACGGCTGCTGCGCGAGCGGAGCATCGACGGCGTGGTCTTGTTCGGCGACTGCCGGCCGCTCCACCGCGCCGCCATCGAGCGCGCAGGCCGCTTGGGCGTGGACGTCTTCGTCTTCGAAGAAGGCTACTTGCGCCCCGACTTCGTGACGCTCGAGAAGGGAGGCGTGAACGGCCATTCTCGCATGCCGCGCGATCCGAGCCATTTCAACGCGGTAGAGGCCTCGCCGCCGCCGCGCCACCAGCAGGTTCGGCACGCGTTCATCAAGTCGGCCATCCACACCATTTGCTACGCCAGCGCCGCGGCGCTCGGCCAGGGCCGCTACCCGCACTACCGTCACCACCGCGACATTCGCCCCGTGGCGCAGGCACGGCTGTGGTTTCAGGGCACGCTGCGCCGCGCCGCGCATACCCTCCGCGACCGAGAGCTCGCCAAGAAGTTGGAAAGCTCGCGCATGCCGCCCTACTTCTTCGTGCCGCTGCAAGTGCACCTCGATTCGCAGCTGAGCCACTCGCCGTACACCACCATTCAGGAGTTCATCCGTGAGGTCGTGGCGGCGTTCGCCCAGCACGCCCCGTCCGATCACGCGCTGCTGCTCAAGCTGCACCCGATGGATCGCCCGTACAGCGACTACTCCGCGGACATCGAGGAGCTGCGGCGGGAGCATGGGCTGGGCGAGCGGTTGCTGTACGCCGACGTCATCAACTTACCGGCGGCCCTGCGCGGGGCGCGCGGTACGGTCGTCATCAACAGCACGGTCGGCCTGTCGTCGCTCACCCACGGCACGCCCGTGAAGTGCCTGGGCCGAGCCGTCTATGACCTGCCCGGGCTTACGCACCAGGGTTCCCTCGCCGAATTTTTCAGCGCGCCCGAGCCGGTCGATCGAGCACTGTACAAGCGCTTTCGCCAATGGCTGCTCGAGCAGAATCAACTCAACGGCAGCGTCTGGAGCCGCCTCCACGAAGATCCGTCGCGCGTGCTGCGCTGACGCGGTCGTTTTCGGCTTGTCGCTCGCTGAGGGGCGCCTTAGGCGAAGGGCATGTCGAGCCCTCCCCACCTGTTGAATGACGATGGCAGCGCTTCCATGGCCACGATGATGATGATGTCTCATCACGCGTTCCGGCGTGATCTCGGGCGCTTTGCCCGCGCGCTCGAGCGCGTGGCCAGCGGCGACACGACGCGCGTCGACGCGCTGCGCGAAGAGTGGAAGAATTTTCACGGGGCCTTGCATGGCCACCACCACATGGAAGACACGGCCATTTTTCCGAGCATGCGCCCGCAGAACGCCGACCTTGGCAGCTGTATCGACGGGCTCGCGGCCGATCACAAAAAGCTCGACCCGCTGCTCGAGGAAGGCGATCGCGCCTTTGCCCAGCTGCCGACGACGGGCCCCGCGTCGGCCGTGGTGAGGGAGCTGCAGAGCCTGCTCGACCCGCACTTGGCGATCGAAGAAGCGCAGCTCGTCCCCTACCTTCGCCCCGCCAAAGATTTCCCCGCGCCTCCCGATGATGCCATGGCCGAGATGTACGCCCAAGGTTTCGCGTGGAGCTCGCACGGCATTGCGCCGGAGGTGCTCGAACAGGTGTACGCCTTGCTGCCACCCATCCTGGCTTCGCGTATGCCCGCCGCTCTGGCCGCCTTCAAGGCCCGCTGCGAGAAGGTGTGGGGCTCGGCAAAGGCAGGCTCCAGCCGCACGCCCATTCCAACAGCAGACGACGCTACGAGCTAGGGCGTGTCCCTAACTGGCGACCGCTCGCGCGTGCCCGTAAACGTGCCGTGCCCGTGCCGACGGTCCGTAGGGAATCGTCGGGTCCGTTTGTTTGGTAGGCCGAGGTTTGTGGCGCGGGCTGGGCCCGCGCGCGCCGCGCCCAGCTGGGCGCGCAGGGGCGAGCTGACCTGGGCGGGGGCACTGAGAACAAGAGGCTTTCCATCCATCGGTCAAGCGACTTGCTGGTTGCGTTGAGCCTCTGGCAACTGCGCGGGCAGCTGCCCGTGGCGTGCGCGTGCCTGGCACGCGCCACAAACCCAGGCCTACCGGCCCCAGACCGCCGACGGTAACTCAAGGACCGTCGGGCACGGGCACGGGCACGCGCACGTTTACGGCGAGACCAGCAATTCAGGGACACTCCCTGGACTGGGCTACCGGGGCGGCGCGACCGTGCCCGCCATGCTCTGAGCCAGCCGCTCGAACTCCGCGGCTTCGTTGAGCGCGCCGAGCTTTTGCATGGCGCGCGCGGCGTAGGCGAACGGCATCTCGTACCCGGGCGCCAGCTGGGCGGCGGCCAAGAACCGCTCGAGCGCGGGCTTGAACTGGCCGCGCTCGAGGTAGTGCGAGCCGAGCGCCAAGAGCCCCTGCACCGAGCGCGGATCTTTCGCGAGCGCTGAACGCAGCTCGGCCTCGGCGTCGAGCTGCACGCCCAAGAAGAGGTCGGGCAAGGCCTGAGCTGGCTCGAGCGCGGCCGCTTCGCGCAGGAGCCGAGCCCCCGCCTCCCCCCCGCCCGCTTGCAGCCGCACCAAGCCGTCGTGCAGCAGCGATTCGTAGCGAGTGTGCCCGAGCACGAGGTGGCGTCCCTCGGCTTCGGCTCCTTCCAGCTGGGCCAGCTCCGCGAACAGCTGCGCTGGCTCGGCTACCGCGAGCGGCTGCGGCATCAGCTGCTCGTAGAAAGAGCGCCGCTCGCTGGCGTGCTGCGCCTGCAAGCGCTCGGCCTGCACGTAGGCGTGCGCGCGAGCACGAACGCGCTGCCGTTCGTCCGGGTTGGATACCAGCCTCCCGAGCAGCTCGGTGAGCTCCTGCGCGGAGTCGAACAAAAAGCCGTTGTCTCCATGGCGAACGCTGTCGAGGTAGGGCGCCAACCGCTGCACCACCGGCACGGCGCCCCAGCCGGCGTACTCCAAGAACTTCACGTCCGAGCGAGCGCGGTTGAAACCAGCGTCGCGGTTGGGGGCAATGCCGATGTCGAGCTGCGCCACGAAGGCGTAATACTCGTCGATGGATCCGACCGGAGTGCGCCGCTTGCGCTCGCTCGGCAAGGCGTCGAACAAGCTCCAAATCTTGTCCGAGCACATCAGGCACAAAGTCACGCTGGGCTGGGCGAGCACGAACGCCATCAGGGCGGGCGCGACCTCGGCCATGTCTTCCAAGTGCCCGGCCGAGCCGCCCCAACCGACGTTGACACCTCCCGCGCTCGGCTCACGCAGCGGAGGCGGCGCGACGACTTGATTCAAGAACACGCGCCCACGTGAGTTGAGCCAGCCGTACGAGCGCGCAAGCTCTGGCACGCTGTACTGCACGGCGTCGGCGCTCCACGCCAAGCGCCGAAATAGCCGTAAATTGTCAGGCTGGGCGAAGAAGCCCGCTAGGGGATTGGACGGCTGAATCGCTTGGACGTCGTCGTTGATCTCGAAGACGCTGAGCCGCCCCGCCGCTTTTCGCCGCTGAATCACCGGTAACAAATCCACCGAGCAGACGCCGTTCATGATGAGCACGTCCGCTTGCTCCAAAATCGTCGGCAGCTTGCGGTGCGCCTGGTCCACGTTCACGACGTACGAGCCGTCCAGCGCCGCCAGTGCGCGCCCGGGCGCGAACGTGCGGTAGTACCAGTCACCGCCACGGCTCCGATGCATCGCGTCCAGCTGGGCGATAAGCCACGGTCGTCTCGACATGGCCCACGAAGCTACCACCGTCTCTTCTCGTCGTGCGGCTCACGCGCCGCGCCAAGTCATCGACAAAAGCGTCGGAGAAGCAGCGCCAAGCGCTCGTATCCGTTGAAAAAGCCGCGCAGATTTCGCGCGGGCGTTGCAACGCTTCGACTCAAGCCTCGCTGACGCGAAGCGCCAACCATTGCTGACGCGAGGCGCTAGCCGCCGATGGCCGACGCCACGGGGGAGGAGCGGCTTCTAGATTGCCATTCGAAGGCAGCGGCGACCGATGCACGGCGCCCTGAGAAGTGACACAATGATTGGGTGGGTGGGTGCTGGCATGACCCATTTGCACGGGGCCGCACGGCATTTTTCCGATCAGGAGGCGCGATGGCTACCGAAATAAAGAAGGCGTGGTGGCAAGACCCGAGCGTTGGGCTCGATTTGATTCGCATCTATTTGGGTGTCGGTTTGATGGTGCGTGGCGCTCTATTCATCAGCCAGCCCGAGGTGTTGATGGATTTCTTGAAGCGCACGAACATGTGGTTCATCCCGCTCGCCGTGTCGCAATACGTGGTCGCGGCCCACTTGTGCGGAGGCATTTTGCTGGCGCTGGGCCTCGGCACGCGCTTGGCCGCCGCCGTACAAATTCCGCCGCTGCTCGGCGCAGTCGTGTTCGTACACCTGGGCGAAGGGCTGCTCACGGTCGGGCAATCGCTAGAATTTGCGATGTTGGTGCTGGCCATGCTCGGCTCCTTCGCGGTGTTCGGCTCGGGCCGGCTGTCTCTGGATTCATGGCTGGCGCTGCGCAACGCCGAGCTACAGAGTGGCAGCGGCGCCGAGCCGCCCCAGGGCGCCGTCCGCGAAATGGACGAAGAGCACGCTCACGCTCACCCGTAGCGCTTCGAGCCAGCGCTTCGAGCCAGCGCTTCGAGCCAGCGCCTCGAGCGCAAGTGTGGTTAGCAGAGGTCGAGCGCTCGCTCTTGCCGCGCGCTTTTTGGCGTCGGTGGTCCCAAGCTTACCGTGGACCACCAATGCGCGTTCATTCCAAGCCTTTGCTACAAACGTCCAAGCCCCAGCCGGCATGGCCTCTTCAGTTAGCGTGACGGGCCGGCGCGTGCCGGTTTTTGGTCGGGAGAGAACGGGAAGGGTGCATGGGCTTAACCACGCGATATGGTTTGGCAATTTTGCTGCCGTGGGCAGCCATTGCGTGTAGCGCCGAGACGCCCTCGGTGAAGCCCACCCCGGCCGCGGGCGGGAGCTCGAGCAGTGGGGGCACTGCGCCGTTGGTGAACGGTGGAGGCGGTGGGAGCGGCGCAACGGCAGGCGTCGCTTCCACCGCCGAAGAGTGCAAGGCCGCGACGCACCCGGGCCGTACGCCCCTGCGGCGCCTCACCGCTGCCGAATACAACAATACGGTGCGCGACATTTTGGGCGACACCAGCTCGCCCGGCAACGACTTCCCTCCGCCCGCCGAAGGCTCCGGCTTCTCGAACGACGCCGACGCTTATCAGACACAGGTGGTGGACGTGCAGGCGTGGCTCACCGCCGCCGAAGCGCTCGCGGCCAAGTATCGCAGCGCAGGCAAGCTCACGCTGCCGTGCGCCGCCGACGCCCAGGCTTGTGCCACCACGTTCATCAACGACACCGGCAAGAAGCTCTTCCGAAGGCCGCTCACGGACGCAGAAGTAACGAGCTACCTCGCGCGATTCACCGCCGGCTCGACCGGCGGCACCTTCGAAGAGGGCCTGGAGTGGGTGCTCGAGCGCATGCTGCAGTCGCCCCACTTTTTGTACCGCGTGGAGCTCGAGTCGGTGGGAAAGCCAGCCGGCACGGCCGTAGCGCTCGACGATTATTCGATCGCTACCCGGCTGTCGTATTTCCTGCTCGCTTCCACGCCCGACGCCGAGCTTTTGGCGGCCGCCGATGCGCGCCAGCTCTCCACGGCCGAAGGCGTTGCCGCGCAAGTCACCCGTTTGATGAAGACCGACGCCTTCAGGTCGACGCTGAATTTCTTTCACCAGCAGTGGGCCGGCTGGAACGAAGTGACGGGGGCCTCCAAGGCGGCCACCATCACCCCCGAATGGAACGCCGCGCTGCAAGACAACTTGATTCACGAGTCCGAGCTGTTCGTGCAGAGCGTGTTCGCTTCGGGCGGCACCTACCAAGACCTGCTGACGGCGACGCACACGTTCGTCAACCCCACGCTCGCGCAGTTCTACGGCATCACCTACCCCGATAGCGGGGCCGACTTCGTGCGCGTGGACGCCGTGCCTCATCGCGCCGGCTTGCTGACGCAAGCGTCGGTGCTGGCAGGCCACGCGCGGCCGGACCTGAGCAGCGCCGTCAAGCGCGGCTACATGATCCGCAAGAGCCTGCTGTGTACGGTGCCGCCGCCGCCGAACGGCATCACCATTCCGCCCGTCGTGAAGAAAGAGGGCGTCACCGCGCGCGCCGTCTTCGAGCAGCACCGCGCGAACGAGCCGTGCAAATCGTGCCACGTTTTGATGGATCCGTTAGGCTTGCCCCTGGAAAATTTCGACGAATTCGGGCGCTATCGCGAGATGGATCAAGGTCAGCCCGTCGACGCCACGGGGGGCCTCACGCTCGTGGCCTCGAAGGGCGGCGTCGTCGATCCGGCCGAGGCGCCCGTCGACGGCGCGGCTGACCTGGGCACGCAGCTGGCGAGCCTACCCGAAGCGCAAAAGTGTTTGGTGCAAACGTGGTTCCGCTACGCCGCGGGTCACCAAGAAGAAGCGCTCGACAGCTGCACGCTCAACGCGCTCATCGAACGCTTTGCCAGCAGCGGAGGCAAGTTGGACGATCTGGTGGTCGGCCTCGCAACGAGCGACGGCTTCCGTTACCGAATGGACCCGCAATGATCTGGAGGCTCTCGTGATCGTCGAATTTTCGCGACGTAAGTTCTTGCTGGCGGCCGGCGGCACCACGCTGGCCCTGCCCGTGCTGGAGACGCTCTCGGTGCCGAAAGCGCTGGCCGCCTACGAGCAAGCTCGGCGCGTCATCTTCTACCTGACCTCCAACGGCACGCCCGTCGAAGGGCGCCCCACCGGCGCCGGCGCGAGCCTCACGCTGGGCAAGGTGCACCAAGGCCTGGCCAAGCACCAAGACAAGCTGCTGTACATCGCAGGTTTGGATAGCCGGGCCGCCATTCTGTCCAACGGTGATCCGCACGCCACCGGCTTTGCCACCAGCCTGAGCGGCAGGAAGTGCCTACCGGGCGACATGTTCAAGCATGGCGCCTGCTTCGAGTCGGCGGGCGCCTGCGCCAGCACCGGCTGGGGTGACGGCCCTTCGCTCGACTACGAGCTAGGCCAGCAGATCTTGCAGGCCAACCAGGCCACGAAGAGCGGACCGGTGTACGGCATGCTGAACTTCTCGGTCAAGAACTGCCCCGCCAGTTTGTACACGCGCTCGTCGTACTCCAAGCCGGGCGAGCCCATAACGCCGTACGCCGATCCGCAGGTGACGTTCGACACCGTCTTCGGCAAACCCGGCGCGGGCATGATGGACGACGCGACCGCCGCGCGCGTTGCCGCCCGGCAGAAGAGCGTGCTCGACGAGGTGCAGCTGGAGCTGACCGAGCTCCAGAGCAAGCTCAGCGCCTCGGACAAGCTGCGGCTCGAACAGCACGTAACGGCGCTGCGCGAGCTGGAAGAGACGCTCCAGCGCCAATCCACGCAAAATGGCAGCTCTGCCTGCATGCCGCCCGCGCGCCCTACCCTGAAGGCCGGCAACGTGGTGCAGCGCAACGCCGGCGGCATGGAGACGAACACCAACGACGACAAGTCCGACAAGTTGCTCGAGCGTCACGCGGTTTGGCACAAGATGATGACCGCGGCGCTAGCCTGCGACGCCACGCGCGTCATCACGTACATGTCTTCGCCTTCGCGCTCCGACACGTTCATGCCTTGGCTCGAGGGCGCGGACGCCGCCTACCCGGGCAATTTCGAGAAGCCCCACCACGCGGCCTCACACGACGACGACAAGCCGACGCTGATCGCGATGGATCACTGGTACGCCACGCAAATCTCCAGCCTGACCGACGACCTTTTGGCCACCAAAGACGCGGCCGGCAAGAGCCTGCTCGAGAACGGCGCCATCGCCTGGATCAACGAGCTGTCCAACGGGCCAGCCCACACCCACGAAGACAAGCCTCACACCCTAATTGGGTCGCTCGGCGGCTACTTCAAACAGAATCAATTCGTCCAGTACCCGAAGAACACGCCTCACAACGTGCTCCTGACGGCCATCGCGCAAGCCATGGGCATGCAGACCGACCATTATGGCGGCGCCGACGCCGGGCTCTTGGGCGGCTCGCTCTCGCTCGTCAAGGCCTAGCGCGCCTTCAGGGCCCACCTTCGACCAGTACTCTACCGCCGCTGGGCCGCACGGAGCGTCGGCCACGGCCAGGCTCGCCGGCAGATTTACGCCCCACCCGCAGCATGGGGGGACGCGGCTCTAGCGCGACCCCGCCCGCTCGCCACTATACTCGCCGGCATGGAGCCGTTGTCGCTTCGGTGTTTGCGCCAGGTGCTGGCGTGGGCTGCGGAGCAGGGTATGTCGGTGCGCAATCAGCTCACCGAAGAACAGATTGCCATGCTGGAGCGGGTCATCGCCGGCAAAGCGCCGTGGACCTTCGACCAGTACCCGTTGCTTCGCGCCCTGGCTCACGCCTTGGCGCGCCTGAACCCGCCCGACTTGCCCGCGCTGCTCAATTTCGGGGACGTGCTGCAAGCGCTGGACGAGCTGCGCGCGCCGCTCGTGCCGGCTTGGCCCGCGCACGAGGCCATCGCCGAGAGCACCTTCAGCGAGCTGGGCTACTCGTCCACGTCGGCCGGCATCACCCGCGTTCGCGAAGCGCACAAGGCCGCCTGGCGAGAGCACGCCGTCAACAACAAGCAGCTGCTGCTGAGCGGCGCCGAGCGCGCCCGCGGGCCGAGGGCGGTCGTGGTCGGCGCCGGCAAGCTGTACGACATTCCGCTGCACAAGCTGGCCGAGCGCTTCGAGCGGCTGCTGCTGGTCGACATCGACGCCGCGGCCCTGGCCGAGAGCGTCGAGCAAGTGGGCCTGGAGCCGAGGCTGCGGGCGCGGCTCACGCTGGTGCAGGCCGACGTCACGGGCATCAACGACGTTTTTTTGGAGAAGGCCCGGGCCGCCCTCGAGTTGGCGGACGAAGCCGAGGCCTACGCGGCGCTGCTGCGGCTGTTGCACGAGTATCGCCTCGACGACCCTCCGCGGCTCGTTCCCGAGAGCGCGACCGCGGAGCAGCTCGACTACGCGTGCTCTTCGATGGTGCTGTCGCAGTTGGCCACGCCGCTCACGCAGTACGTGGAGCACCGCTTTGCCGCGCGCTTTCCCGCCAGCCACCGTACGCGCGCGCACGAATTTCAGGTGGCACTAGGCCAGTTCACGCATCGCGTGCAGCACGCGCACGTTCGCGCGCTGCTGGCGGCCGCGCCCTGCATCGCATTGAGCAGCGACATCACCGATCAATACACCGCGCTCGACGCGCACGGCATCGTGCGCGCCTCCCCCACCCTGCTGCCGCTGGTCGGCGCGCCGAATCTGCAGGATTTGGTGCCGCTGCAGCAAGCGCGCACCGTGATTCGCGGAGACTGGCAGTGGCATCACGTCGTGCCCACCCGCGCCAAACCGCACGGACGCACCGTGCAGGTATCCGGCGTCGTAGCCGAGCGCCGCTAAACGGCTCCGAAGCCGCAATCGCGCCAGCCGCCCCGAAGCAGCTCGAAGCCCACTTCGGCGGCGCGATCACCCCTTGCAAATCCAAAAGTCAGCTCGGTCTCGCTCGAGATTCATCACATCCTTCTCCGAGCTCTCCGACGTGAAGAGGCCTTCCGGTTCTGAAAAGTCAGTTCGGTAGCGAACTGACTCTGACGACGTGAAGAGGCCTTCCGGTTCTGAAAAGTCAGTTTGGTAGCGAACTGACTCTGACGACGTGAAGAGGCCTTCCGGTTCTGAAAAGTCAGTTCGGTAGCGAACTGACTCTTGCGACGTGAAGAGGCCTTCCGGTTCTGAAAAGTCGGTTCGGTAGCGAACTGACTCTTGCGACGTGAAGGGCTCTTACTCGTAGGCTCACGCCCACCGTGATTTGCGGGCGTGGGCTAGCGGCGGCGCGACATGAGCTCGATCACACCCTGGAAGGCTTCGGCGCGGCCGAGCTGTAGCAGGTGGCCACCGTAGAAGGATTGCAGTGGCGCTCGCAGGTGGACGGACAGGCGACGCGCGTGGCTCGCCGGCGTGACCCGATCGGCCTTGGCCGCGACGACCAGGCAGCGCTCGGGTGGCACGAGCGAAGGGCGCGAAAGCGGGCTCACGCGCCGATAAATGCTCTCGAGCAGCGCGTGCTGCGCGGCCGCTTCTTCGGGCACTGGGCTGAGCGAGCCCTGCTCACGGGCAAAGTCACCCAGCGACGACAACGGAATGACCGGCACCACGAAGTCCAAACGCGCTTCGACGCAGGCCAAGAGCGCAGCCGTATAACCGCCCAGGCTCATGCCGATGGCGCCCACCCGCGGATGGCCATTGGCCAACAGCCAGCCGACCAGGTTTTGCAGATCGAACAGCGCTTGGCGAAAGCCTTCGACGTTGAGGCGCGGATCCTCGCCCGGAAATTCCGGAACGGGGCCGCGACCCGCCCGCGCCCGCGAGCCGTGAAACGGCAAGGTGAAGAGCACGACGTCGAAGCCGGCGTCGGCGAGCTCGGTGAGCGGCCAAATGCGCTCCTCGAACGCGAACGGGCCTGCCATGTAGCCGTGGATCAAGATCACGGCGGGGCGCCCGGGGCCGCGTTGGAAGCGGCGCGCCACCGCCAGCGTGTTTTCGCCCGCGGAGCCGTAGCGCTCCGCCACTTCCGGATCCAACACGGTGAAGTCGCTGTGCCACGACAAGTCGCTCACGGTGGTGCCATCACGACGTCGGCGCACGAGCCTCTCGCCCGGGGCAATGTCGCGCGGCGAGCAGAAGAAGCCGTCCAGGTCCGCGTCGTGGAAGCGCTGCTCCAGGCGCTCGAGCACACGCAGGCGGTCGGCGTGGGGGCGCGGGCGCGCCTGGGCGGTGCGCTGCGCGTGCGCGGTCACGGCGCGCGTGGCCATGACATCGACCGCGGCGGCGGCCGAGCCCAGCATTTTGCGCGTGAGCGAGCGGATCAATTCGCCTCCGCGCGGCGCTGGCTGAACACGTCTTCTGCGCTCAGCAGCATCTCGATGACCCCCGATTCCTTGAGCCAGCGCTGGTCGTGCGGGCCGGGCGATACGCGCAGCCGTGAGGCTTGCTCTCTTTGCCGCAAATGCTTCTGAAACAGCTCGTTGCTCTTGAGATAGGGATCGAATGACGACGTCAGAATCTCCACGCGCCTCGGGCCGACTCGCGCGCACGCCCCTTGGATACCCTTGGCGTAGCGCGCGGCCTGCTGCGGGCCGAACGCGCCCTGAGCCGTGCCCAAAGCGCAGAACGCCTCGGGGTAACGCAAGAACAGCTCGATCGCCAAATAGCCGCCCAGCGATACGCCCGAGATCATGCAACGCGGGGTCGGAAATGCAGCGCCCACGCGCTGCTCGGCTTCTGCTTTCAGGCGGCCGGTCACGAACTTGGCGAAGCGCACCAGCACTTCGTCTCCGCCCGGCTTGTAGGTGTTGGGCGTGAACGGGCAGAGCAGGACCGGACAGCGGAACGGCCGCGCCGCCAGCCGTTGGTTGAGCTCGGCCAAGCGCCCTTCGCCGAAGTAGTCGTGCTTCGGATCCACGAGCGTGAGCGGCGGATGGGTCAAGCGTGCGACGGCGCTGAGCAGCCCGTAACGCTCGGCGAACGCGCGCGCCCCCATGGTCTGCTCGACGGTTTCGCCCAGACCGTGGAGGAGCAGCAACAGCTCGGGCTTTTCCGGCAATTGCCGGGGCACGGCCAACAGCGCGCGACCAAAAGCCGGATCTCCGGAGAGCGCCAGGTCGTGCAGCAAAAGCTCGCTCGATTCGAGCGGCTTCGCCGCGGCAGGCTCGCCTCTCGAGCCGAGCGCGAGCGCGCAGCCGAGCGCCACGACGCTGCGCCGCTTCACCGGCGACGCTCTCCGGGCTCGAGCACCATCAGGCCGAAACCGAGCGCGCTGAGCGACAGACCCAGCCCGACCCGGCCCAGGTGCAGCTCGGTGCTGCCCACCTCACCGCCCGCGAAGACGTCGATGAGCACGTAGGAGCCGTAGACCAAATGGCAGAAGATGCTCGTGAGCACGCTGTCCGTGTACAGGCGGGCGAGGCCGAAGCCGAGGCCGAGCACGAAGGTGCCAGCAACTTGCGTCGGCTCGAGGTGGAAGATGGCAAACATGGCGCTGGGCACGCTGAGCGCCAGCAGATTGCTTCGTCCCAAAAACGCGCGCGTCAAAATGCCGCGAAACAGCAGCTCCTCCACCACCGCCGGCACCAGCGCCGTCGCCAACACCACGCCCAACAGCTCGAGCGGCGTGACGCCTTTGGCGAGCCCCACGACCATGGTCTCGGCGTTGAGCTCGCGCGGCACGGCGCGCCGCACGAGCTCGGCGACCAAGCCCGCCAAAGGCGCCAAACCGAACACGCACAGAAGCGACCCCGCAAGATCGCGCAGCGACGGCACGCCCAGCGGACACACCTCGTGCAAGAACACGCGGTGCCGACGCAAGAAGCGCCAGAGCAAGGTCGCCAGCACGGCCTCGCTGGCCAAAACCGAGATGGCAATCCAAGTCGGGCTGGTCACCAGCGGCGACGACTTGGGGTCGGACAGCAGCGCCACCGCGCGCTCGACCGGCAAACCTTCGCCCAAGGCGATGGCCGCCGCCACGCCGCTCACCAACATGCCGGCCGCGAGCACGAGCACCATTGCCAATAGCCAGAGTACGGCCGCTTGCAGCGGTGACGGAATCCGAGCTGGAGGAGCCGAGGGTCCCCGCGAAAAGCGAGGCACCACCAGCGCAGCCATTGCGAGCACGAAGCCAGCCTACCCCTGGCCGTGAAAGTGACCAAACCGGTTTGCCCGGTGTATCGTCCAACACCTTATGAAGACGCCGCTTCTAGCCCTCGTCCTGGTCGCGTTTGCCCTGCCGGTCGGCTGTAAAACCGACGAAACCCCGCCCGATCCGCTCGCCACACGCGGTGGCTTCTGCGACGCCTGGGCCCACAACGCCTGCCCGCCAGACGTGATCGAATACTGCAACGCCCCCTCGGCCGGCGCCTGCGAGAGCACGCAGAGCGATTTCTGCCGCGGCATCTTGCCCGAGAACTACTCGTCGGAGCACGCCACCGCCTGCCTGAACGCCGTGAAGGCCGCCTACAAAGACGGCGACCTGACGGCTGCCGAGATCCAGGTGGTGCTCAAGCTGGGCGCGCCCTGCGACCAACTCTCCAAGGGCATCAGCGGTGACGGCGAGAGCTGCGCCCAGAACGACGACTGCGCGACCGCCAACGGCTACGGCTGCGTCAAGAAGCTGGGGGCCGCGGAGGGCGTTTGCGCGAAGCCCGAAGTGGTGGGCCCGGGCGAAGCCTGTGACGAGCCCGCCCAGGTGTGCGGCGACGGCAACTTCTGCAACGGTGAAAATTGCATCGCTTACAGGAAAACGGGCGGCGCGTGCGAAGGCGATTACCAGTGCCGGCCCGAAGACTACTGCGTGCTGGACGACACGCTCGACCCGCCGACGGGCACGTGCGAGGTTCGGGGCGCGGCCAGCTCGACGTGCCGCCGAGACGACGATTGCCAATCGCACTACTGCATGGTGGCATCGGACGAAACCGAGGGCCTATGCGCTTCAAGAATCCGACTCTCGATCAACGAGCCCTTGTGCGACAACCTGCGCTGACGCTGGCGCTCGGCTACGCCTTGAGCCTCACGCTCGCGCTGGGCGGGCTGGGCTGCGAAGACGAGCCGAAGAAGGAGCCTCGCGCCAAGCCGGCGGACGCGCCCCCGCCGGCGGCCAGCGCGCGGCCCAAGGCCGACGTGGCGCCCATTTTGGAGATCGACACGATTAGCCCGAAGGTGGGCTTCGAGCGCGCGCTCTTGCAACACCCGGAGGGCAAGGCCCAGCTGACCACGTTGTTGGCCGACGCCAAGCGATGGATCGAAGGCAAAGACGTGGTCGTGATCATCGATCGCAAGACCAAGGTGCCTTGGGTCGCCACCTATTTGGACGAGCTGGGCAAGGTCGGGCCATCGAAGATCACGATCCGCACGGACACTCGCAAAGAGTTCAGCCAAGATCAGCGCTTCATTCCCGAAGCCAAGGTGCAGGCCCCACCGTGCAGCGTGGTGGCCATGGTGACGAGCGACTACAGCACGGCCGTGTGGAAGCTGTCGGGCGGGACCGCCGGCAAGCGCTCCAAGGGTATGGCCGGGCCCGATCTATCGATGACCGGCGATACGATCGAGCGCTTTGCCAAGGGCTGCAAAGAGTCGAGCACGTTCTTCGTCTCCGTCGCGGAGGGCATCGAGTGGGGCCTGGCCTTCGATTTGGCGGCGTCGAGCCGCGTGCTGGAGCACGCCAAGTTCGACAGCTCGGTGCTGCTGAACGAGATCCCGACGGCGGGGCAGAAGGTCAACCTCAAGCGCTGAGCAAGCGCCGCGCAGCTTGCGAGATGGCCAGCACGCCCGGGTGGGCCAAGCGCCGCTCGCCGCTGATGGCGTAGTAACGCTCACGCACCTGCCGCGCGCGCCCGATCACGGCCACGCCGTACTGCTTCTTGATCTCACGCTCGATCACGGTGGGGCCCGCGAAGATGCCGGCCCCCGCCTGACCGAACGACATGGCCAACGCGCTGTCGGCGAACTCGGCGGCGAAGCGCGGATGGATGCCGTTGTCCTCGAAGTATTGATCGAGCGAGCGGCGCAGCACCGTTTGCGCTTCGGGGAACAAGAAGCGCTCGCCGTCGAGCGAGCCCGGGAACGTACGCTTGAGCCGCGCCGCTTCGGTCTTGATGGCAAAGAAGCTGATCGAGCTCTCGCCGAGGAGGTGGTTGAACGCGCGCACGCCCACGTTGGCACCCACCGGCGAGTCGCTGAGCACCAGGTCGACTTCGTGAATCGACAAGCCCGCCAGCAGCTGATCGATGTAATCTTCGCGGCACACCAGCTCGATGCCCAGGCGCAGCGCCGGCTCGAGCAAGCGGTACACGATCAGCTTCGGCAGCACGTCCGCCACGCCCACCACCAGCCGCCGCGGCCGGCCCGCGCCCTGCGTCTTGGCCGCGTCCATCAGCTCGCGCCCGAGCGAGAAGATTTCGTCGGCGTAGCCGAAGATGGTGCGCCCGAACTCGGTGAGCACCAAGGTTCGCCCTTTGCGTTCGAACAGCGGATTACCGAGCAGCTCTTCTAGCCGCTTGATCTGCTCGCTGACGGTGGGCTGAGCCAGCCGTAGCTTCTTGGCCGCGCGCGTCACCCCGCCTTCGCGCGCCGCGGTCCAGAAGTACAAAAGGTGGTGATAATTCAGCCAATCCACGGGTGAATCATGGGGCGTTCGTGCGCTTTGCGTCAATATCGATGCATCGGCCCAACCTATGCTTCGCATCCCATCTATCTATTGGAACGAAGTGACGGTACTGTCCAAGGTGCCTTTTACGACACTGGGCTGGATCTATTTCCGACCCGAGGAGACACGGCGTGCATTCGGTCGGATCCCCACTTCATTGGCTCGGCTTTCTAGCCTTCGTGCTGGCAATGCTGGCGCTCGACTTAGGCGTGTTCCACCGCTCGCCCCACGCCGTGAAGGTCAAAGAAGCGTTGATCTGGAGCTTGGTCTGGGTCTGCCTAGCCGCGTGCTTCGGCGTGCTCGTTCACTTCGCGTTCGGGGCCGAGCGCGCGCTCGAGTTCGCGGCTGGCTACGTGATCGAGAAGGCGCTGTCCGTCGACAACCTGTTCGTGTTCGTCGTCATCTTCGGCGCGTTCCAGGTCCCGCAACGCTCGCAGCACCGGGTGCTGTTCTGGGGTGTGCTGGGCGCGCTGGTGATGCGCGCGCTGTTCATCGCGGCCGGCAGCGCGCTGCTCTTGCGCTTTCATTGGCTCATCTACCTGTTCGGCGCGTTCTTGGTCTTCACGGCCATCAAGCTGGCGCGCGAAAAAGGCAACCAAGAAGAGAAGTCGCCGCTGGAGGGCCGCACCTACAAGGCGCTCCAGCGCTGGCTCAACGCTACCAACGAGCTCGATGGCGAGCGGTTCTTCACGAAAAAGAACGGGCGCCGGCTGGCCACCCCGCTGTTCATCGTGCTCATCTTGGTCGAGCTGACGGACGTGATTTTCGCCGTCGACTCGATTCCGGCCGTGTTCGCGGTCACGACCGATCCGTTCATCGTCTTCACCTCGAATGTGTTCGCGATCTTGGGGCTGCGCTCGCTGTACTTCGTGCTGGCAGATTTCGTGCAGCGCTTCCACTACTTGAAGCCGGCGCTGGCCATCGTGCTCGGCTTCGTGGGCGTGAAGATGCTGCTGACGGGCTTCGTGCACGTGCCCACCGTGCTCTCGCTGAGCGTGATCTGCGCCACGCTGGCCGGCGGCGTTTTGCTATCGGTGCGGCGTGATCGCAAGCTGCGTCGAGAAGCAGCCGCTCAAGCCGCGCCGACCGAGAGCTCCGACAAGAGCAACTCGACGTCGTCGATATTGAAAGGCTTCTCGAGCTGACGGCCGGCGAACTGCGCCAGGAACTCCTGCGCGCGCTCGGTGAAGGCGCCGCCCGTCATGAACACGAAGCGCGGTAGCAAGCCGGGCGCGCGTTCGCTGACCGCGCGGTACACGTGCTCGCCGCTCACGTCGGGCATCATCAGGTCGCACAGCACGAGATCGAACTCGGTGTCGGCGCCCAGGCGTTCGAGCGCTTCGCGCCCGCTGGAAGCGACCTCCACGTCGTGCTTGTCTTGAAAGGCAAAGCGCAGCGTCTGCCCCAGCAGAGGTTCGTCGTCGATGATCAGAATGCGAGCGCGACTAGTCACACGTTCCCGGCTTCTGGCCCGATTCCCTTCGGCGGTAGCCCCAGAGGCTCCCGCCGCTTGCAGGGTGACCGTGAACCGGGTCCCTGCTTCAGGCTTACTCGTTACAGTAATGGCCCCGCCTAGTGCCGTCACGATATTCCTGCAGATGGCCAAACCCAGCCCGGCCGCGGACTCGCGCTGCGGGCGGGGACCGCGCCCCCACCCCTGATGGGGCGTGTAGAACGGCTCGAAGACGTACGGCAAGTCTTCGGGGGCAATTCCGACGCCGTCGTCTTCGATGCAAACCTTGATGAGGCCGCCTTCACTCGCGGTGGAAATCCGGAGCACGCCTTGCCGGCCGTCCGGAATGGCCTCGCTCGCGTTCAACATCAGATTCAAGAACACCTGCGCCAGGCGCCCCTCGTCGCCCATGAGGTCGGGCACCCCGCCAAAGTCTTTGATCACGCGCACGCGGTGCCGCAGCTCGTTCCACGCCAGGTTGATGGTCGACTCGAGGACCGCTTCCACCTCGACGGGGCGCCGCGCGCCCGGCACGGCGCGCGAGAACGTGGTGAGGTCTTTGACGATGCTGCGGATGCGCTCCACGCCGTCTTTGGCGTTGGACAACGCAGACTGGGCGTCGTTGACGATTTGCCCCGTGCGCGCCGCCTCGGGGTGGAGCGCGCCAATCTCGGCTAGCCCGCGCTCGAGCAGCTCGATGCTGCCCAGCACGTAGGCGAGCGGGTTGTTGATCTCGTGCGCGACGCCGGCCGCGAGCCGACCGAGCGAGGCCATGCGCTCGGTCGAGGACGAGCGCTTGGACGAGCGCGGGTCACTCTCCGGCGCTGGCTCGTGCTCGAGGCACGCCTCGGGTTCCGGCTGACGCGGCATGGTTGGGGGGCGCTCACATAGCGAATCTGGGCCTTGGGCGAAAGCGTCGATGGGCCCTACTCTGCTTTTGCTCCTAGGCATGTGCGACGGCCAATTCCGCGGCTCCTGAAAGAAGCTGGCAGGGGTCTGCCCCAGCCGCGTTTCAGGCAGTGGCCCGACTGACGCTAGGCGGCTCATGCGGGGGACAAAGCGGCCTCGCGCTTGACGTCCTTGCGCGTGGAGCACAGGCTGGCTTGCCTCGTGAGGTTAGGCTCATTCCGGACCCGCCTCACGGCTCGAGCCGACCTTGAACTCCCCGAAAGCCCCGAAGCCGGCCTCCCCCAAGGCCCCGAAGAGAGTGAAGAAATCGCCGACGGGTGAGGACAGAGGAGCTGCGCCCAACGACGCCGCCGAGGCCGAGAGCGAGCCCGGCGGCGACGACGAAGAGCGCGAAGAGCTCGCCCCGACTTCGGAGAGCTACGACGCGGAGGTGCTGGATTCTTCACCCGGCCTGGCTGATGACGATGAGGAAGCCGATCCCGAAGCGGCCGGCGAGAATGAGGACGATCCGCGCGCCGATGACGACGCAACGACCGCCATCGAACGCAGCGGGTCGGCCGTCGGCCGCTTCGATCCGCTCTCGGCGTACATGCGCGAAGTGCAGCGCCACGCGCTCCTGAGCCCGGACGAGGAGCACCGCCTCGCCGTCGGCTATCAGAAAAATCCCGAAGATTTGGCGGCGGCAGCGCGCCTGGTCACGGCCAACCTGCGGCTGGTCGTCAAAATCGCCTACGAGTACCGGCGCGCCTACAAGAACATGATGGACCTCATTCAAGAGGGGAACATCGGTCTCATGCAGGCGGTGAAGAAGTACGACCCCTACCGCGGCGTGAAGCTGTCCAGCTACGCCGCCTGGTGGATCCGCGCGTACATGCTGCGCTTCATCCTCAACAACTGGCGCCTGGTCAAGCTTGGCACCACGCAAGCGCAGCGGAAGCTCTTCTTCAACCTCAGCAAAGAGAAAGCCCGGCTCAGCGCCCTCGGCATCGAGCCCACCGACGCCGAGATTGCCAAGCGGTTGAACGTGGCCGAGGCCGAGGTCGCCGAGATGGACAAACGGCTGGCCCGCTCGGACGCCTCGCTCGACGCCAGCGTCGGAGAAAACGACGGGCGCAGCGTGGCGCGCGTGGAGCTGATGCCGTCACCGGGCAGCACCCCCGATCAGATCGCCGAAGGGGCGGAGCTGTCGGAGATGCTGCAAGGGCGCTTGAGCGAGTTCCGTGAAAAGCTGACCGGCAAGGACATCATCATCTTCGACAAACGCGTCGTGGCCGATGAGCCGCTCACTCTGCAAGAGCTGGGCGACGAGTTCGGCGTGTCGCGCGAGCGTGTGCGGCAGCTCGAGGCGCGCCTGACCGGCAAGCTGCGCGAATACCTGAAGGAAACGCTGGGCGACGCCGTCGAGCTGAGCTGAGCGCCCCGATGTCTTCGAGCACGGCGCCCGGCCGTCTGTACCTGGTCGCGACGCCCATCGGCAATTTGGGCGACATGACCGAGCGCGCGCTCTGCACGCTGCGTGGCGTCGCGCACGTTGCCGCGGAAGATACCCGCCGCACGCGCGGCTTGCTCTCGCACTTCGGCATCACCGGCAAAGAGCTGCACACGCTCGACGCCAACGCCTCCGAGCGCGCCGTGGCGCGCGTGATCGATCTGCTGAAGGCCGGGCAAGACGTGGCCTTCGCGACCGACGCCGGGACGCCTGGCGTCAGCGACCCCGGGCGAGCGCTGGTGCAGGCGGCGGTAGCGGCCGCCGTGCCCATCTATTCGCTGCCGGGCGCGAGCGCGGTGACGACGGCGGTCGCGCTGTCTGGCCTCGTCGCAGGCCCGTTCGTGTTCTTGGGCTTTTTGCCCCGGCAAGGCAGCGGCCGCAAAGAGCTCCTGCGGCGCATCGAGCACGAGACCATGCCGGTGGTCTTGTTCGAAGCGCCACACCGCATGCAAGACACGCTCGTAGACTTGGCGGCCCACTGCCCCGAGCGCGAGGCCGCGGTGTGCCGCGAGCTGACCAAGCTGCACGAAGAAGTGTTGCGAGGGCGGCTGCAAGAGCTGGCAAAGAACGAGCGCGAGTGGCTGGGCGAAATCGTCGTGGTTCTGGGTGAAGCGGCGGCGCTACCCCTGCCCGGCTCGAGCGACGAAGAGCTACGTCAGCGGGCGAGCGCGCTGTTGGACGGCGGCGCGAGCGTGAAAGCAGTGGCCCAGCACCTGGCGGAGATCAGCGGGCGGGCACGACGAGACGTGTACGCGCTGGTGTTGGCAGTGAAAGGCGCGAGCAACGACGGGCTCGAGTAGACGCGCCCGCCCCAGCGCGGCGACTTGAGGGACAACGCCTCGGCGGCGGCGCTCGCCAGCCGTTAGGGCCGCGAAGGGCCAAGTCAGTCGATGATCGCGGTCGAGGCGCCCGGCCGGCGAGGCGCGACGAAGGCGCCTACTTGCGGTAGGTAACTGAGGAGGAACAAAGCCAGCGGGAATGCATCGGCCGTGAGGGCGCTGACTTGGCCATTCGCGGGCCCTTAGCTCCGCGGGATCATTGACACTGTTGCGTCCCGCCCGGGCCGCCGTTGCTCCATTGGCCGCAGAAGCACCCCACCTCGGTGCAGGCGTAGTAGCAACCTTTGACGTTGGTGTACCAGGTTTGGCCGCAGCTGGCGGGGGGGTTGCTGCGAAACTCGGCGCAGCCTGCGGGCGGCGCGCTGGGAATGCACTCTTGGCCGCTGAGCGTGCAGGTGAGCGGAGCCTCGTAGCAACCGGTCGGCCCGTTGCTGGCCTTGGTGACCGAGCCGTTGCAGTTGAAATCGTAGTTACCACACGGGGTTGGCGTGGAATAAAACGCGGTTTGGCCCGGGTACGCGCGCGCGTCGGCGTCACAGCAGTCCGTCGCGTCGGCCACGTAGTCCGAAGGTTGGGTGCACGCCGACACCGGGTGAGCCACGTCACCGAATCCGTCGTGATCGGAGTCCAAGTAGAAGGTAGGGCAGCTGGTGGCGGTCACGTTGGTGACCGTGAACTTCCCCGCGTCGACGCGATTGACGCATACGGAAAACGCGGCCGTCTTCGTCGCCATCGGAGCGATGACCGCGTTCTGAGGAACGGAGTGGACCAGCACCGAACCGTCTGGAGCAGGTGGATCGAACGTCGCATCCCAACCCGTGTCGAACGAACCGCCCACGGGCGGGCGCACGATCGCCGTCCAGCCCGAAGTGGTCGACCCCGAATTGTTGAAGAGGTTGACCGAGCCGCAATAGTAGTCCGGCTCGACGTCGATATCGACGATGCCGCTCGCCCTCAACGCTTCCGCCGTCTGCCCGAGGTTCTCGCCCTCACCGGCTTCACCGGCGCTACAACCACCCAAAAAGCCGCCACAAGCGACGACTAAACCCGCCAAACCCACGATCTTTTGCATACGCATGGCTCATCTTCCTCCCGTTCCATTCGCGACGATGGCTTCGCCGCGGTAACAACCCACGTTGGACGCGCGACTCAGTAACCCGTTGGGGTTACGCAATACCCACGCCACGAAAGCGCCCGTCCCGCGCTCGATTGGGTTTACGTGTCGGCCGCTACAGTGTCAATAGGGCAATCTGTCACGACGCGGCGCGGCGACCGCGCGCGCTCACGGCTCGCGCTGAACGTCAGCGTTCATGACGGCGCGCCCGCAACGCCAACGCAGCGCTTGAGCGTCTTGGTGGGCGCCTCTCCACGCGGGCCGCAAGCACGATGCGCGCCGGACCCCTCTCGACGTGTGCTCTCAATCCTTCAGAGTGTTGCGAACGCAAACGTCGCCGTAGCGCTCGCGCGCTGCGACGCGGCTGCGGACCATCGCCGCCAGCCGCGCCGCAAGTCGCGAACGCCCTCTAGCTACATTCTCCGCTGCTGCGCACGGACACGCCCGCCGCGGCCGCGAAGCAGCCGTTGGAATAGGTGGTGCCGTCGCAGCCGCACACTGGCTCGAGCTGCTCGGTGCACTGTTCGGGGATGGTTTCACACTGGCCGGCGCCGTCGGCAAAACCGCAGGCCATGTCGGCGGGGAAGTTGCAGTATTCGCCATCGGGACAGGGCGCGCCGCGCAGGCCTCCGCAAACTTGGCCGGACGGCTCGCATTCCCCTTCGTGGGAGATCGACGCTCCGGCCTGCGCGGCGGTGCACGCATTGCCGTAGGTCACGCCGTCACAGCCGCAAACCGGCGCGTATTCGCGGGTGCAAGCCTCAGGAATCGGCCGACACGTGCCGGCTTGATCGCCCGAGCCACAGCGGGTTTCGCTGGGAAAGTCGCAGTACTCGCCCTCGCCGCAGCGGGCGCCGGCGAAGCCCCCGCAAATCTCGGCCGAGTCCTCGCACTCGCCCTTGGAGATGACGGAAGCTCGAGCGGCGGCGGCCTCGCACGCGTTGCCGTAGGTCTTTCCATCGCAGCCACAGACCGGGTCGTAGATGTCGGTGCAAAGCTCGGGGATGACCCGACAGACGCCAGTTTGATCGGCCGCTCCACACTGGGCGTCGCTCGGAAAGTCACAGTATTGACCGTCGGCGCAAGCCTGACCAAGCAGCCCTCCGCACGGCGCAGGCTCGCAACCTCTGGGCGCCAGCGCGAGCGGCGCGAGCAGGAGCACCGGCCACAGCCAGCGCCTCTCTTTTCGTGGGGAACGACCCGAGCTCGAGTTCATCTTGTCGATTGTCATGGCGTTTCTCCTCGAGGTGGCGAAGAGCTCGTTACGCGGGGCTCTTCGGTCGCGGCGCTTCGGCGGCGGCTCGCGGTTCCTGCAAGGGCCAAGCCCCCGCGAGCGTCACGAAGACGACACACCGCGTAGCAAGACGCTCGGCGTGTTCTCGTCCAACATTTAGTCGGAGCCGTCTGCAGCGCGGAGCAACCGACGAGCTACTGACGGAGCGACGGCCGCGTGTGTGATCAGAGGCGCGTGCCAGCTTGCAGCGCGCGTAGCGAAACGCCACCGCCGAGACCCAGCCCCGAGCGCTCACGGCTGAGCGCCAACTGGCGAGCTAGCGACGAGCAGCAGGCGTCAGGCCACGGTTGGGCGCAAACGGCGCCAGATCGAGCGGCGGAGATTGGCCAAGCACGCAGGCCGCGACGATGTGCGCGGAGATTGGCGCGAGCAAGATGCCGTTGCGGTAGTGGCCGCTCATCAAGATGAGGCCCTCGGTCGCGCTTGGCCCGAGCAGAGGCAGCTCGTCCGAAGTGTAAGGGCGGAAGCTGGCCCAAGTGGCCCCGAGCTCGGCGTCTGCCAACGCGGGCACCAAGCGGATGGCGGCGGCTAGCAGCTTGGCGACCGCGCCCGCCGTGACCTCGCGCCGGAAGCCTACGAACTCCAGCGTCGAGCCGATCAGCAACCTGCCGTCGGCTCGAGGCACCAGGTAACAATCGGGCCCGAAGACGATCGACTCGAGCAAAGGCGCGCTCGTCTTCAGCTCCACGATCTGTCCGCGCGCCGGGACGACGCGCGGCATCGGAGCCTGGCCTTCGGGCTCGGCCCGCGCCAGCAGGCTGGTCCAGCTGCCCGCGGCCAACACCACGTGGCTGCCCTCCACGAGGCTGCCGTCGTCGAGCTCGACGCCGACCGCGCGCCCATCTCTTTCGGCCACGCGCTTGACGAACGAGCCGCTGCGAAACACGGCGCCCCGCTTCTCGGCCGCGATGCGCAGGGCCGATAGCAAAGCGCGCGGCTCGAGCGTGGCGTCGTCTTCGAACCACAGCGCGCCGGCCAACTCGGGCGAGAGCTCCGCTTCGCGAGCACGCAGGGCGGAGCCGCTCAGGCGCTCCAGCCGTAGCTTCGCGCGGCGCTGCCACTCGAGCTCGCGTTGGAAACGCGCCACGTCACCGGACGCGTAGGCCACCTTCAGCACCCCCGCGCGCCGGTAGCCAATGGAGATGCCGGAGACCTTTTCCAGGTCTTTGACCAACGCCGGGTACAGCTTGCGACTTTGCAAGCCGAGCTCGGTCATGGGTCCAGGGCGATGGGCTTCGACCTGCGCGCCCAAAATACCAGCGGCCGCGCTCGAGGCCTCCGCGCCCGGCACCGAGCGCTCCAGCACCGTGACTCGCACACCGCGTCGCGCCAGCTCGTTGGCGGCGGCGCAACCCATCACCCCGCCGCCGATGATCACGACCGAGCGGGCGGTGGTCTTGGCTTTGGCCTTCGAAACGCGGGTCATTGCCCTGCGCTCTGATTCAACCAGCCGCGGGGCGCAAGAGCCGCCTGAGCCCGACCACGTTGAAGGCCGCGAACCCGAGCAAGAGCGCGCCCAAGCCGAGCGTCCAGCGCGTGGTTGCCGGCGCTTCGCCGTCGATCAGCAGCCACGCGTCGCTCGGCAAGGGCGGGCGGCCCGCTTCGGCGATGGCCGAGCCGAGCTGCGACAAGCGCACCCCGCCGTGGTTGGCCGGAACCAGGCGCCCCACGAACGAAGTGGGCGGGACGAAGCGTTTGTGATCCGGATCGTCGTCGTCGCGCGGGACACGCACTTGGACCCAGAGCTTCTTGGTGCCGCTCACCCGTGACAACCGGTACGAATCAGCCTCGAGCGGGCGGCGGTAAGCGATGGCCCCCTGCACCTCGAGCTCACCTTCGCCCTGCACCCAGGTGTTGGCGTCGCGGGGCTGGGGCTCGAACCGTGAAAGCTCGCCTACCCCGTGGGGCGGCTTACCAGAGAGCGAGAAGGAGAGCTCGCCGAAGAGAGCGGCCCCGAGCGCCAGCGAACCCAGCAGGGTGATGCTCATCACCACCAACGTGAGCCGGCGCCAGGGGCGTCGCGGGGGAGGCAGCGCCTCCAAATCGGCATCGGGCTCTTCGCTCATCGGCTGGCAAATACGGACAAGTCGTTTTCCCGCTTGTTCCAGGCCACGTCAAACTCAATAAACCGATCTGTAACTTATCGAAATGAGACAGATTTCTAGAATCTGGCTGAACTTGGGCGGGGAAGTTGGATTAGTCTGTGAGGTCGCCATGGCCGTCGCCAACAAGAAAATCCTGTGCCCGTCGTGCGGCTTCTCGAACACTGCGCCGCTCGCGAACAATCGCTGCGTCTCGTGCGGTGCAAAGATCGAAGACCTCAAGCGTACCTTGACGCGGCAAGAGGAGCTCGAGCGGCGTTACCAGCAGGAGGGCTTCAGCCTGACCTGGTTCGGCGTGTCGATCGGCATCATCACCGTCATGACAGCCGCGCTCGTGATGGGGCTGCCCATGGTGGTGCCGCTGTTCGATTTCGAAGGCTCGGCCGGCATGACCGTCGCCATACCGGTTTGGTTCTTGGGCGGCATGCTGATCGGCCTCGTGTCGCCGGGGCGCACGTTCGTCGAGCCGATGGTAGCGGTGTTCCTGGTCGCGCTGCCGACCGCCTTCCTGCTGCACAGCGGGCAGACGGTGAAGACCATGCCGGCGTTCATGTACGCGCTCATGGCATTCTTGGGGGTGGTGTTCACGCTGATCGGCTCGTACATCGGTGAGCGCATCCAGATGGGTCCGCCTCCCAAGCAAGCCGAGTGAAGCCCGCTCGGCTGGGCGCGCTGGCGCTGGCGCTGCTCGTGGCTTGCTCGGCTCGTGAAGGAGCGGAGCAGAAGAGCGCGGCTCGGGTAGCGCGCGCGGTCGAGGTGCTGCGCAACGCTCCAAACCAGATGAAGAAGGAGCCGCTGGCCGAGCTGGGCCAGCTGCAGTGCGTGGGGACGGATGTCTGCGCCACGCGCGACGCCTGCCGGAGCGCCTACCAGGTCCACGTGGACGCCCTGGCCCTGACGGCCGCGGCCAAAGACCAGGTGGCCTCCCGCGACAATCCGCGGGCCGGAAATCTCTTGGTTTCTGCGGAAGAAAAGCTGAGAGAGGCGGGCGCTCGGGTGGCCGACTGCGTCGAGCGCGAGGCGGCGTTGCGCCACCGCTACAAGCTCTAGGGCCGACAAAGCGCAGCGCGCGGCAACGAAAAGCCCTCGCTCCGCAGGCCTGTGCTAAGACCCGGCCGCCGTGTTCGAGGCACTATCAAAAGGATTTCGCGAGGCGCAAAACCGCCTCGCTGGGCTCACCGAGCTGAACGAGAAGAACATCGACATCGCGCTGAAAGAAGTGCGCGTGTCGTTGCTCGAAGCCGACGTCGAGCTAGGCGTCGTCAAGCGCTTCCTCGAAGCCGTCAAAGAGAAGTCTCTCGGCACCACCGTGCAGACCCGCGTGAAGCACGCGGGCGAGACCCACAAGGTCAGCGCCGGCGAACAGTTCGTCAAAATCTGCCACGACGAGCTCGTGAGCATGATGCACTACGACGGCGAGCCGGTGAAGCTGGCCGCCGGCGGCGTGACCGGCATCATGATGGTGGGCCTGCAGGGCTCCGGTAAAACCACCACCGCCGCCAAGCTCGCGCGCTGGCTCAAGAAGCAGGGCAAGTCGCCGCTGCTCGTGGCCGCCGACATGCAGCGCCCGGCCGCTGTCGATCAGCTGAAGGTGCTGGGCGGGCAGATCGAGGTACCGGTCTTCAACATCGAAGGTGGCTCACCCCTCGCCATCTGCGAGGCCGCCGCCGACGAGGCGAAGAAGCTCAAGGCCGACGTCATCATCTACGACACCGCCGGTCGCTTGGCGATCGACGAAGTGTTGATGGAAGAGCTGGGCGCCATCAAGGCGTCCGTCTGGCCCGAGAACATCCTGCTCGTCATCGACTCGATGATCGGCCAGGACGCGGTAAAAACCGCCAAGTCCTTCAACGAGCGGCTGGGCATCAGCGGCACCGTGCTGACCAAGCTCGACGGCGACGCCCGCGGCGGCGCCGCGCTCTCGGTCAAAGAAGTGACCGGCGCGCCGATCGTGTTCGTGGGCATGGGCGAGACGACGGACAAGCTCGAGCCGTTCCGGGCCGAGGGCATGGCCTCGCGCGTGCTGGGCATGGGCGACGTCGTCGGCTTGATTCAGGACTTCGAAGAGGTCGTCGATCAGAAGCAGGCGGAAAAAGACGCCATGCGGATGATGCAGGGCGAGTTCACGCTCGAGGACTTCCTGAATCAGATCCGCATGATCCAGAAGATGGGCTCGGTGCGCGATCTGATCGAGAAGATCCCCGGGCTGTCGAGCATGTTGCCGCCCGGCGCCGCCGCGCAGGTGAACGACAGCGAGCTCACCGACGCCGAGACCATCATCCTTTCGATGACCAAGTTCGAGCGGCAAGATCCGCAGAGCTTGATCCGCGAGCCTTCGCGCGTGAAGCGCATTGCTGGCGGCTCCGGCCGCACCGAGCAATCGGTGGGCGAGCTGGTGCAGAAGTTCCTCTACATGCGCCAAATGATGGGCAGCATGGGCGGTGGTGGTGGCGGGGGCGGCGGTATGTTCGGCGGGCTGCCGGGCATGGGCGGCATGGCCCGCAACGTGCGGCGCGCCATGAAGAGCGGCAAGCTGCCCGAAGGTTTTCCGCAAATGCCGGGCGGAATGCCGGGTTTTCCGGGCATGGGTATGCCTGGAATGGGTATGCCCGGTATGGGCCTCCCCGGCATGGGTATGCCCGGTATGGCCGGCGGCCCCCGCGCTCCGACGATGAAGACGCTCAGCGCGAGCGAGCGCAACGCCAAGAAGAATCAGCGTAAGCGCGAGCGTGACGCGCGTAAGAAGGGAAAAAAGAAGTGATGCGAACGCGAGCTCTTACGGTTGGGCTATTGGCACTTTGCGTCGCCGCCGGTTGCGCGCGCACACCGGCCCCAGAGGGCGACGCCGAAAAGCCGGAGCTCTCCGCTCAGGCCAAGAGCCTGGTCTTGGACGAGGCGCCCAGCGACATTCCGCATCCGCTGTTCATCGATTTCAACGGCCGCGCCGAGCTGCTCGGCTACGCCATCGAGCCCGAGACGAAGGCGCCCCCCGGCAGCCAGGTCTCGCTCAAGTTGTACTGGCGCTCTACGGGCAAGCTCGAGCCCGGCTACGTGCCCTTCACGGAGCTGGTGACACCGTCGGGCACGCGCACCGAGGTGGAGGCTTCGGGCCCCGTGCGCCGAGGCGAGCTGGTTCCCAGCAATTGGGAGCCTGGCAAAGTGTACGTCGACGAGCTAGCGCTCACGGTCCCTGCCGACATCGACGCCCCGCGCTTCTCGATCGTGGTGGGGCTGCGCACCGAGCCGGTCGCGCCCGAAGAACCGGCGGCCGAGGCCGAGGCCGACGCCGACACCAAAAAGGCTGGCAGCAAGTCGGAAGAGGCGCAGACGGGCGCCTTCGGACGCGTCTACTTGAGCGTGCTCAGCGGTCAAGCCGACAGCAAGCACGGCGGTGTCATCGCGACCCTCGAGACCGGCGTGACGCCCAGCTCGCTCCGCGCGCGCGCAAGGAACGATAAGAAAGCGGGCGCGGCGCCCAAGCGGCCGCAGCCGAAGCCGGCCTCGGCCAAGCCGCGACCGGCAAAGCCCGCGCAATAGTCGTGCGGCCGCGCTCGTCGCGTCGATTGCGGTCCGTCGTCGGAGCTCTGCGTTTCGGCGGGCCGCTCTGTGCGCTCTTGCTGCTCGGCGGCTGCGCCAAGAAGGCGCCTTTGCCGGCCGGCGTCGAGCTGGCGGCGCCGCCCCCGCTGCCCATTAAGCTCGACATCGAGCTCGGGGGAGCCGTCGAGCTGCTGGGCGCCAAGGTCGCGCCCACGGTCGGCTTGAAGCCGGGCAGCCGGGTAGAGGTCACGCTGTTCTGGCGGCGGAAAGCGACGCTACCAAAGGGCTACCGACTCTTTGCCCACGTGCTCGACGGAGCCGGCGAGCGCCTGCTGAACTTGGACGCCACAGGCCCGCTCCGCAAGACCGAGCGCGGCAAGCCGCTTTATCCGCCCAGCTCTTGGCAAGAGGGCAAGGTGATGGTCGACCAGCTCTCGTTCTGGGTGCCGTCCAGCGTCCGAACCGACGAGATTCGCCTGGTTTGTGGGCTATTCTCCGAAGAGGGGCGCTTGCCGCTCACGCGCGGCGGCGGCGCCGGTGAGCGCGCCGAGCGCGCGGAGGTGGTGCGGCTCGCGATTCAACGGCCGCTCGCGCCGACCGCGGGCGGTATTCCAACCATTTGGGTGCCGCGCAGGCTGCCCAGCTCGCCGCTCGTGATCGACGGCAAGCTGGACGAGCCGAGCTGGGCGCGCGCGGCCACGACCGGCTCGTTCGTCAACGTGGCGACCGGCGAAGCCGCCACGGCTAGCGAGCTGGGCGGCAGCGCCAAGCTGCTGTACGACGACGACGCGTTGTACATCGGCTTCGAGGTGCTCGACGAGGACGTGCGGGGCGGCTTCGATCCGAACGAAGCCGATCCGCACCTTTGGCAGAAGGACACCGTCGAGGTGATGATCGACCCCGACGGCGATGGCGACAACCGCGACTACTACGAGATCCAGGTCGGGCCCCAAAACCTGGTCTTCGACTCGGTGTTCGACGGCTACAACCAACCGCGCGTCGAGCCCAACGGCCCCTTCGGTCATCAGGAGTGGTCAGCCAACCTGAAGAGCGGGGTCGAGATCCGCGGAACGTTGGACGACGACCGCGAAGACGAGGGCTACGTCGTCGAGCTGGCTATCCCATGGGCTTCGCTTTCGCGGGCCAAGCGCACCCCTCCGCAAGCGAACGACGCTTGGCGCATGAATTTCTACGCGATGCAAAACAACGGCGGCGTGGCCTGGTCGCCCATCTTGGGGCAGGGCAACTTCCACAAAGCCTCGCGCTTTGGCCGGGTCCGCTTCGTCACCCCGAAGACGGGCCGCCACTAGCCGCTCGCTTTCCGGGCCGGGCGTCGGATTTTTTCGTAAGGCGGGGGCGGCTCGCGCACTCACGCGCGGAACATGGCGAGGGACGCCTGGGTAGAGCTCGCGCTAAAAGCCGTGGTGGTGGCGCTGATCCTCGCCAGTTTGTTGCGGGGTTGCCTCGAGGCCCGAGAAGGTGGCGCCGCTGTAGCGGCTCGCGTTGGGCGAAATTTTGTTCAAGAACAGCTTCTGCCAAGACTCGGCCGCGTCGAACCCGGCCTGGGAGGCCCAGCGCGGCCAGCGACGACCCTACCCCGGTAAGAGCAACCCTCCTGGCGATGAGGTTATCACCGGCCGCGCGGCGGCGCGAGCTGCGGCTTGGCAGCCGGCTCGTGCTACAAGCCCGCCGTGACTTCGCGGCACTACGACGTGATTGTGCTCGGCCGTTCGCTCGGCGCGCTCACGTGCGCCGCCGTGCTGGCGCGGCGCGATTTTCGAGTGCTGGTGCTCGGGCAGGGCCAACGCAGCCAGCTGTACCGCTACGACCAGCGCGTGCTCTCGCGCCGGCCCTTCACGTTCTTGGCCGGCTCGTCGCCGGTGTTCAAGCGCGTGCTGCACGAGCTGGCCCAGAGCCAGCAGTTCCGCCGCCGCATGCAAGCGCTAGATCCGATGTTCGGCTGGCTGTCGCCGGGCCGCCGACTGGAGGTGCCGCCCGACATGGAGCTGTTCGTGCGCGAGATCGAGCGCGAGTTTCCGGAGGTGCGGCAGCTCGTCGACGAGCTTTACACGACCGTTGCCCAGGCCAACGCGGCCACGGACTTGGCGTTCGAAAAGGACGCGGTGTGGCCCCCCGGCTCGTGGTGGGAGCGCTTCGAGACGGGGCGTATTTCTGCGGCTTTGCCCTACGGGAAGGCCGAGCGAAACACCGATTTACTGAGCAAGTTTCCCAGCGGGCACCCGTTTCGCGAGCTGCTACTGCTGCCGGCGTCGTTCGCCACGCACCTCGCGTCACCGGCCGATCGGTTGCCGCCGCTGTCGCTGGCTCGCCTGCACGGCGCCTGGACGCGCGGGGTGAGCGCGCTCGTCCAGAGCGAGCAAGAGCTGGTAGATTTCTTGATCGAGCGCATCGAGGCCCACGGCGGCGTGGTGGCGCTGGATCGGCGCGCCGCGTCCATCGTCGTGCGGCGCGGCACCGCGGTGGGAGTCTTGGAAGACGGCGAAGGCGAAGCGACGGGCTCTTCGGCCGTCGTCTGCGACCAATCTGGTGAGGCGGTGGCGGAGCTGTCGGGCGGAGAAGGCGTCACCAAATACGCGCAGAGCGACTGGCCCCAGCTGCGCGCGGAAGCTTCGCGCTTCGTCGTCAGCCTGCGCGTCAAGACCGAAGGGTTGCCGGACGCGTTGCCGGCCGAGTCGTTCGTGGTGCCCGAACGCTACGCCAAGCGCGATCCGCGCTCGCCGGCTCTGCGCCTGTCGCGGCTTTCGCCACGCGCGCTGGACCCGGACGACGCCGACCCCAACGGCACCTTGTTGATCGCCGAAGCGATCTTGCCCGCGCGCGGCGCGCTCACCCTGCTCGAGGCGCGCGACGCCGTCTTGGCGACGCTGCGCGAGCATTTGCCGTTCATGGATCGCTCGCTGCTCCTCGTCGACTCCGCGCACGACGGCCTGCCGCTCTGGGATTTCAGGAACGGCCCGCGGCGCGAGGTGGAGCGCGCTCACTTGCACGGCGCGGCCGCGGGCGTGGAAGCCATGGAACGACTCTGGAGCGTCGAGCCCAGCGGCTATTTGGAGCTGTCGGGTGAGCCCGTGCGCGGGCCTGTTCCCGGCACCTTCCTGGTCGGTAAGACGGTGCTACCGGGGCTGGGCCAAGAGGGCGAGCTCATCGCCGCGTGGAGCGCAGCGCGCGTCATCACCGGGAAAGATCGACAACGGCAGCGCATGCGCCGGCAAATGTGGAGCAAAATCGAGACGACGTGATGGCAGAGCGCGGCGGTTCACGGCAGGGCTTCGGGTGCGGGTAGTCGCGGGGCGGCTGCGCGGTCGCGTGCTGTCGGCACCGGCCGGTGACGCCACGAGACCGACGGGCGCGCGCGTCAAAGAGGCGCTGTTCTCGATCTTGGGCGACGTATCGGGCGCGCGCGTGCTCGACTTGTATGCCGGCAGTGGCGCGCTCGGCATCGAGGCGTTGTCGAGAGGCGCAGTAGGAGCCGTGTTCGTGGAGTCGGGTCGTCCGGCGCTCGCCTGCTTGCGAGAAAATCTCAGCAAGCTCGGCTTGGGCGAGGTCGCTACGACCTTGGCGGTGCGAGTCGAGAGCGCGGCCCCGCAATTGAAGCGTCACGCCCCGTTCGAGCTGGTGCTGTGCGATCCGCCCTGGCGAGATATAGAGGCGGCCCGCGCCGCGCTGGACGCGCTGGCTCGAGCCGGATTGTTCGCTCCGGCCGCTCGCATCGTGCTCGAGCACAGCGCCAAAGAACCGCCCGCCACGCCCGAGGGCCCAGCTCTGCTGCAGGTTTGCGACCAACGGCGTTGGGGCGACACGGCTATCACGATCTTCGAACCGGCCGACGTTCCAGGGCCGGACCGAGGCCCGGATCCAACGCCGGACGAGCCCCGCCCTTAACCCGAAAGTCTCGCGTGCCGCCTAGGGGGTGGCTATAGTCCGCCCCAGCCCGCATTTTTCGGAGAGAGCCAACATGGCTGAGACCAACCCGCCGCCCCCCAAGTCAGGGGGTAGCGGACCCATCATCATCGCTGCCGTCCTCATGCTCCTCCTCATTGGAGGTCTGATCGTTTGGAAGGTCACGGGTAGCGCCGAGACGCCGAAGTCCAACACGCCCATTGCTACGGCTCCTTCCGTAGCGCCCGTGCTCGATGAGCCGCCGCCTCCCCCCCCGCCACCGCTCGAAGAGGACGCGGGCAAGCCGGAAGACAAGCCCAAGACCACCAAGGTGGCGAGCGGGGCGAACCCGTGCTCCAAGGTGTGCGACGGCACCCCCAGCGCCGCGCTGACGTCAGCCCTATCCGGCAAAGCGGCCCAGTCGCGCAGCTGTTACGAAAAGGCGCTCAGCTCGAACGCGACGCTCGAGGGAACGCTGACGGTCGGCGTCAAAGTCGGGCCAGGCGGTCAGGTGTGTAGCGCTCGCGTGGTGAGCGACGGCTTGCATGATCCGGGCGTCTCCAACTGCGTCGTGGCCCGCTTCATGAGCTCGAGCTTTCCTGCCCCACAAGGGGGTTGCGCCGAGGTCAATGTTCCGCTCAGATTCAAACGCAAGTCATGAGCCGCTTTCGCGCCCACTCCGCCTGCTCCAAAGCCGCGTTGAGCGCCCTGCTGCTGATACTGCTGGCAAGCGCCGCGGCCTGTGACGACGACGGCAAGACGGCGCCCGAGCACTGCGTCGATCCGGCGCCGTACGACATCCAGGCCGGGGCGCCAGACGATGCCGAGCCCAATCCGTGCGTCAACGGGGTCGGCCATGCCATCAACCAGGGCCCGGGGAGCCCAACGGCTGGCACCGCCAGCGAGGCCACGGGCGGCAAGAGCGGCGGCTCGGCCACGGCAGGGGCCGGGGCCGGCGGCGCGCCCTAGTGGCAGCGCCGGCACCGGCGCCCGGCGACGCGACAGTCGATAGCGCGGCACCAACCCCGGAGTTGCATGGGGTGTTGCTCACCCTGGCTTACGACGGCGCGCCGTTCTCGGGCTACGCCAAGCAGACCAACGGGCGCACCATCGCCGGTGAGCTGGAAGGCGCCATCGCGCGGGTCGATCCGAAAGCGAGCAGCACCCGCGGGGTGAGCCGTACCGACGCGGGGGTGCACGCGCGCGGTCAGCTGGTGGCGTTCGACTCCACTCGCGATATCGACTCGCGGGGCTGGGTGCTCGCCATCAATCAAGAGTTGCCGCGCGAGATCGCGGTCGTGCGGGCCGCGCGCATTCCCGCGACGTTCGAGCCGCGCCGCCACGTGCTGCACAAGACGTACGTGTATCGCATCCTCGAGAGCCGGACGCGTGATCCGCTCGTGGACCAGTTTGCTTGGCGGGTGCCCTACAGGTTGAACCACCTGCTGATGTGCGAAGCGGCGAAGACAATCCAGGGAGAGCATGACTTTCGCGCCTTCCGAGGCTCGGCCGACACCCGTGAAGAGACGGTGCGACACATCTTTCGCATCACGCTCACGCCTGCGACGCACGATTCGCGCATCACCGAGCTAACGGTGACGGGCAATAAGTTCCTCTACAACATGATCCGCATCATCGCGGGAACATTGGTCGACGTCGGCCGCGAGCATTTGCCGCCCAGCGTTTTCACGCGCGCGCTCGCCAGCGGACTGCGTAAAGATTTGGGCATCACCGCTCCACCAGAGGGGCTAGTGTTGCAAGAGATTCAGCTGAGCGACGTCGCGCGCGACCACTGGCCACCGCTCGGACCCTTGTGGGGAGGCTGAGACCGAGACGGAGCGGCGCGCCCGAGAGGGCAAAAGAGTCGAGCCGTTCAGTTGACGTTGCCGGGCTTCTCTCGTAGGAACCCCGCACCATGGGTCTTCGTCAAGCGCTCGTCGACAAAGGCAAGCAAGCACTGCTCCGCCCCTCCGTGATGCGTTGGGTCTCCGACGACCGCGTGATGAAGGCCACCGAAGGTCTGATGGACGCGCGCGGCCGGCTGAAGGCGGCCTGGACCGTGCTCAAGAACGGGCACGAGCTGCCCAACGTGGACCCGGCGCTGGACGAGAACATCGGCACCAGCGCCCCCGCCGCCAAGAGCAACGGCCACGCCAGCAACGGCCACACCAGCAGCGCCGCCACCGCCAAGGCCGACGTCAGCTCCGGCTCCTCCGACATGGACGAGTCGATGAAAGAGCGCACCTCGCTCGCCAGCATCGGCGGCAAGGACGTGTTCGAGAAGGCCTTCAAGTTCATGGCCGCGGACAACGCCCGCAAGATGGGGATCTACCCCTTCTTCCGTCCGCTGGACTTCAACGATGGCCCCGAAGCCGAGATCAACGGCAAGCGCGTGCTGATGTTCGGCTCCAACAACTACTTGGGGCTGACCAAGCACCCCAAGGTGCGCGAGGCCGCCGTGGCCGCCATCGAGCGCTTCGGCACCAGCATGACCGGCTCGCGCCTGGTCAACGGCTCGATGAAGCTGCACGAGGAGCTGGAGCAGAAGTTCGCCGCCTTCATGGGCAAAGAGTCGGCGTTGGTCTTCACCACCGGTTACCAGGTGAACATCGCCACGTGCGCGGCCCTGCTCAGTAACAAGCAGAGCGTCGCCTTCATCGATCGCAACGTGCACGCCTCGCTGTACGACGGCGTGCGCCTGGGCCAAGCCGCGGGCGCCAAGCTGGTGCGCTACAAGCACAACGACGCCGAGTCGCTCGACCGCGCGCTGGAGAAGCTGGACGCGGGCGACGGCGCCTTCGTCATCACCGACGGCGTCTTTAGCGCCGAAGGCGAGATCGCCAAGCTGGACGAGCTCGTGCCGATCGTGAAAAAGCACGGCGCCCGCTTGCTCGTCGACGACGCGCATGCCGTCGGCGTGATCGGCCCCGGCGGGCGCGGCACGGCCCACAGCTTCGGCCTGCAAGACCAAGTCGATCTGATCGGCGGCACCTTCTCCAAGTCGCTGGCCAGCATCGGCGGCTTCCTGGTCGGCGAACGCAAGGTGCTCGACTACGTGCGCCACTTTGCCCCAAGCTTCATGTTCGCGGCCAGCGCCGCGCCCCCGCAGGTCGCCGCCGCCATGGCCGCGCTCGAGGTGATGCAAGAAGAGACCTGGCGCATAGACAAGCTGCGCGAGAACTTCACGTACATGCGCGACGAGCTGAAGAAGCTGGGCTTCGAGCTCGGGCACACGCAAACCGCCGTCATTCCCATCTACATTCGCCAAGATTTGCGCACGATCATGATGTGGCGCGACCTCTTGGAGGAGTACGGCATCTACACCAACCCGTTCATTTCTCCCGGCGTTCCGCCGAAGAGCGCCATGCTCCGCACCAGCTACATGGCCACGCACGAGCGCCATCAGCTCGACCGAGCCCTGGAAGCCTTCGCCAAAGTCGGCAAAAAATACGGCGTCATCTAGTCAGCTCACGGCACCGCGACGGCGCGGTCAGGACCCGGATTTCACGGGGGGATCGAAAGATCGGAAGTCGAGCAGGTTGGACGCCGTGGCGTTTTCGCGTTTGCGTCGCCCAACACGTTGCTGATTCGCCGAGCTCAGCGCCGGGACGGAACTGAGTGGCGCCCCATTCAGGCCTTCCGATCTCCCGATCTTCCTGTGAAAATCTGGGGCCGTGAATTGCTGTTCATTTGACTCTGGCAGACGCGGATAGTTAGCTGCGCTTCGCGATGCCGCTCGAGATTCGTGAGACGCCTATTGGGGGGAAGCTGAATGATTTCTTGAACGTGGTGGATTACATCTACCGCGGAGATCCTTCGTACGTCCGTCCCCTGGACATGGACCTCAAGGATCGGTTGAGCCTCAAGAATCCTTTCTTCGAGCACGCCGAGGGGGTGATCTTCACGGCCCACCGCAACGGCTGGTGCGTGGGGCGCATCACCGCACAGATCGATCGCGAGCACCTGGCGCGCTACAGAGACGACGCGGGCAGCTTCGGCTTCCTCGACACCATCGAAGACGCCGATGTGGCCAAGGCCCTGCTCGACGCCGCCGGCAACTGGCTGCGCGCTCGCGGCATGAAGAGCATCCGCGGCCCGCTCTCCCTCTCTCTGAACGAGGAGATGGGCTGCTTGATCGACGGCTTCGATACGCCGCCCATGATCATGATGCCTCACCACCGCGCGTATCAGGGCGCGTTGATCGAGCAGGCCGGCTTCCACAAGCTCAAAGACGCGTACGCTTGGCGCTACCACGTGGGCGACGTACCGCCCCGCGTGCGCAAAGCCCACGACGACATCGAGGCCATGCCCGAGGTCAAGTCGCGTCACGTCGACATGAAGAACCTGGACGCCGACCTACGCATCATCAAAGAGGTGTACAACGACGCCTGGAACGACACTTGGGGCTTCGTCGCGCAGACGGAGCGCGAGCTCTCCAAGATGGCCGCCGACCTGAAGCTGATCGCCTTTCCGGAGCTGTCGTACATCACCGAAATCGACGGCGAGCCGGCAGCGGTGGCGCTTGCCCTGCCCAACTTGAACGAGCTGATCAAAGACATGAAGGGCAAGCTGGGGCCGCTCGGGCTGCCCAAGCTGATCTGGCGCTTGAAGGTCGTGGGCCCCCACACCGCGCGGCTCGTCATCTTGGGTATTCGCAAGAAGTTCCGCGGTAACCGCAAGTACGCGGCGCTGAGCGCGTACCTGTACGCGAAGATGAACGCCGCCGGCAAGCTGCTCGGCTTGGAGGGCGGCGAGCTCTCTTGGACGCTCGAAGACAACGCCCCCGTCAACACCGGCATCAAGCTGATGGGCGGCAAGATCTACAAGACGTACCGGCTGTACGAAAAAACGCTGTAGGGGCCGCCGCACGAGCTGCGTTCGGGCGCCCCATTTCGTTGCCGCCGGCCCGGCTTGCCCCCACGCCGCGTCAGGTTTCTAGCGGCGGGGCGCCGTGGCGCGCGCGCAGCTTGTTCACGAGCGAGAGCACCTTCGGGCGACTGAGGCCGCGCACGACCAGCCCGTGCTTGCCCGGGAAATCCACGAGCAGCACGCCCACCAAGAGCGTCAGCAGACCCTGCCCCGGCAAGAGCAGCATGGCCACGCCCAGTAGCACCAAGAATACACCCAGCACATTGCGCAAGATGCGCCGCGCCATGGACCCATGCGCGGGCGGCTGCGCTTGACGAAGGTAGCCGCGCGGCAACTTGGCCAAGAAGCGCGGCACGAGCACCAAGCTGGCCAGCACGGCCAACACCGAGAATATGCCCACGCACCAGTTGACCTCGGGGTGTGACAACCAGCTGGACAGCGTGTGGAGCATGCTAACTTCCGGCCCGCTTCCATGTTGAGTCAGCTCGCGCGATTGTCCACCTCCGCATTGCTTCTGTTGGCGGTGGGCTGCCAAAAATCTGGAACACGCCTGCTGCGCGACACGGAGGGCCGCAAGTTCGAGGCAACTTGCACCGGGCAAGGGTCGTGCACGTTTTCGCAGAAGTCCGGTCCTCAGCGGATCGAGAAACCGACGCAAGCATTGCTCTCGGGCAGCCGGCTGGTGGGCATCTGCGACGTGAAAGAGGGCGCTCCGCTCGAGGCGCCGTTCGATTGTCGACCGCTGAACTGCCAGAGCGACGCCGAATGCCCGCCCCTCCACGGCATGAAAGACGGCCAGTGCCTGAACGGCCACTGTAGCGATCCGGCCGAGGCCCTCGGCGTACAAGACTCGATCATGCTTTGCCTGTCGGGCACCGGCTTGGGGCGCGAAACGCCCGCCCAGATTGAGCGCTACGCGCTGGCCCTGAACTGCGGCACCCCCTGCAAAATCCCTGCGCCGTGCGCGCAACCGTGACAGCCCACCTCAGCTTCGCCATCACCGGCTAAGGTGGGAGCAATGTCTCCGCGGGCCGTTTTCTACGTGGCAAGCTTGTCGGGGGTCGCGCTGGTGGCGGGCCTTCACACGATGTGGGCTGGGGCACTTTGGCTCTCTCCGGCGCTGCTAACGCTCATGGGTCTCGGCGTGTACGATTTGCTGCAGACCCAGCACACCATTCGCCGCAATTTTCCGGTCGCGGGGCGGCTGCGCTATTTGTTCGAGTCGATTCGGCCGGAGATGCAGCAGTACTTCGTCGAGTCGAACAGCTCCGGGCGGCCATTCAGCCGCGAGCAGCGCTCGCTGGTGTATCGCCGCGCCAAGAACGTCACCGACACCATCCCGTTCGGCACCGAAGAAGACGTGTATGCCATCGGCTACGAGTGGATGAACCACTCCCTGTGCGCGCTCTCGCCGTCCGAAGAAGCGCCGCGGGTGCGCATCGGCGGCCCCGCTTGCCAACAGCCGTACGACGCCGCCGTGCTCAACGTCTCGGCCATGAGCTACGGCGCGTTGAGCAAGAACGCCATCTTGGCCCTGAACCGCGGCGCGAGCCTGGGCGGCTTCTATCACAACACCGGAGAAGGTGGGCTCACGCCGCATCACCTGGAAGGCGGCGGCGACCTCTGCTGGCAAATCGGCACCGGCTACTTCGGCTGCCGCGACGAGCACGGCCGCTTCGATGCCGAGCGCTTCGTGAACAAGGTCAAAACTCCGCAGATTAAGCTGATCGAGCTGAAGCTCTCGCAAGGTGCCAAGCCCGGCCACGGCGGCATCTTGCCCGCGTCCAAGGTGACCCGCGAGATTGCCGAGATTCGCCACGTGCCCGAGGGGCGAGACGTGTTGTCACCGCCGACCCATGCCGAGTTCAAGACCCCGCGCGAGCTGTGCCTGTTCTTGGGGCGGCTACGCGAGCTGTCGCGAGGCAAGCCCGTGGGCTTCAAGCTGTGCCTGGGCAAGCGCCGCGAGTTCTTGGCCATATGCAAGGCCATGCTGGCGACCGGCATTGCTCCGGACTTCATCACCGTCGACGGCGGCGAGGGCGGCACCGGCGCGGCGCCGCTCGAGTTCTCGAACGTGCTCGGCGCGCCGCTCGACGAGGCGCTGATTTTCATCCACAACGCGCTGGTGGGCGTGGGGCTGCGCAAGCACATCCGCATCATCGCCAGCGGCCGGGTGATCTCGGGCTTCGACTTGGCGCACAAGATCGCCATCGGCGCCGATCTGTGCAACAGCGCGCGCGCCATGATGTTCGCGCTCGGCTGCATTCAAGCGCAAAGGTGCAACACCAACGACTGCCCCACCGGCGTCGCCACGCAAGACCCGGCCCTGGTACGCGGCTTGGTGGTGGCGGACAAAGCGGTGCGGGTGCGCAACTTCCAGCACAACACCGTGCACGCGCTGGTCGAGCTCTTGGCCGCAAGCGGCATGTCGAGCCCGGCCGAGCTGCGGCCGTGGCACATCTTGCGGCGGGTCAGCCCGACGGAAGTGCACCACTACGGCGAGATGTACGAGTACCTGAAAGAGGGCGCGCTACTGGGCGACGTCATCCCGAAGAGCTTTGCCCGCGCCTGGTACGCCGCGTCGGCCGACAGCTTCCAGTCCGCCACGCCCGAGAATTGAAGCATTCGGGCCAGCGCACGGGACAGCCGTCGGTTCCTTCGCTAGGCTGCGCGCCCGTCATGTCGAGCGCCATCGAGTCCGCCATCGAGCCTGCCATCGTCCTCGCCGCCTACGCGGAGCCAGTCGCCAGCGGGCGGCGCGTGCTGTTCGTCGGTCCGGCCATCTCGGCGTTGCCGGCCCGGCTCCTGGAGCGCGGCGCGCGGCTCGTCCACGTGTGCGATCCCAATCCGGCGCGGGTCGCCGAGGCGACGGCCAAGAACCGCTCGAGCAACGTCTCGTTCTCGGCGCTGGCCGACGGCCACTTCGCCCTGCGCGAAGGCGCCTTCGACGTGTGTATCGTCGAGGACGCAGGCATCAGCGATCCGGTCGCGCTCGTGAAGAAGATTCGCAAGGCGCTCACCCCTCGGGGCGTCGCGCTGCTGGCGTCGGCAAACCCGGAGACGCAAGCGCCGCTCTTGCCGCACCGGCCGAGCGGCGTCATCGCGCTCGATTACTACGCGCTGTACGACGCGGTGAAGGCCGAGTTCGAGCACGTGCGCATGCTGGGCCAGGCGCCCTTCGTCGGTTATGTCATCGCCGACTTTGCTCCCGAAGGTACGCCAGAGCCGTCGCTCGACACCGCGTTCTTGCCTGGCGGCGCCGAGGAGCCGGAGCTGTTCATCGCCGTGGCTTCGCAGCAGCCCGTCGACCTGGAGGCCTTCACGGTCGTGCAGCTGCCGTACCGCAGCGTCGTCTCCGGCGGCGCCGCGGCCGACACCGAGGCGCTGAAGCGTGCCCGCGGCGAGGGCCAAGCCCTGCAGCGCAAGCTGAGCGAGGTCGAGGCCGAGCTGGCCGGTGACAAGAAAGCCTTCGCGGCGCTACGGGCCAAGCTCAGCGAGGCCGAGGCTGCGCACGCCCCGCGCGACGCCAAGCTGCGCGAAGCCGAAGCCGCGCTCGCGCCCCGCGACGCCAAGCTGCGCGAAATAGAAGCGGCGCTCGCCGGGCGCGACGCCAAGCTGCGCGAAGCCGAAGCCGCCGTCGCCGGGCGCGACGCCAAGCTGCGCGAAGCCGAGACGAAGGTGTTCGCTCGCGACGCCGAGCTGGCCGCGCTGCGCCAAGAGCTGGAAAACAAGAACCAGCAGCTGAAGCAGCAAGAAGCGAGCTTGGCTCAGCTGAACGAAAAGCTGCGGCAAGGGCCGTCGGCCGAAGAGGCCGCGACGGCAGCCGCGGAGCTGGAAGGCCTCGAGCGCGCCCTGGCTGAGCGCGGCGAGCACGTGCGCAAGCTCGAGCGCGAGCTGCGCGAAGCCGAGCGCATCGGCAAAGAGCTGGTGCGCCAGCTTCCAGGCACGAGCCCCGAAGGCGCCGCCGAGACGCGCTACAAAGCCAGCGAAGCGGAGCTTTCGCAAAAGCTGGCCAAGAGCCAAGCCGACTTGATCGCGACGCGCTGGGCTTTGGAAGCGGCGGTGCGGCGCGGCGGCGGCTCAGAAACGCCCGAAGCCTGAGCTTTCCGTTCGCTTCTTGCCGAATACCTGCCTCCACTATTGACAGGCGGCCAAACCGACTTACTTTCCGCCGGTTTTCCGCGTCCCCCTGTCCACTGTTCCGGCGTCGTCCATGAGCTTACAGCATGAGTGAAAAGCGCGACTATTACGAGGTTCTTGGAGTCGCGCGTGAGTCCAGCGACGACGACATCAAGAAGGCTTATCGCCAAGCGGCGCTCAAGCATCATCCCGATCGCAATCAGGGCAACCCGGATGCCGAGCTGAAGTTCAAGGAGGCAACCGAGGCGTACACAATCTTGTCGGACCCCGACAAGCGCGCCGCATACGATCGCTTCGGGCACGCGGGGCTCGGCGGCGGCGGCTACGATTTCAACAACGCCGGCGTCGGCGACATCTTGAGCCACTTCCAAGACATGTTCTCCGACTTCTTCGGAGGAGCTGGCGGCGGCTTCGGCGGCGGCGGACGCCGACGGCGCCAGCCCGAGCGCGGCCAAGACGTGCGGGTCGAGCTCACGTTGACCCTGGCGGAAGCGCTCACCGGCGGCAAGCACGAGGTGTCCATCCACGGCGCGGTGAGCTGCGAGAGCTGCAACGGCAGCGGGGCCAAGGCCGGCACCAAGCCCGAGACCTGCAGCCAGTGCCGCGGCGCCGGCCAGGTCACGGCGCAGCGCGGCTTCATCATGTTCTCCAGCCCATGCGCGCGTTGCCGCGGCACCGGGCAGATGATCGCGTCGCCGTGCGAAACCTGTCGCGGCCAAGGGGCGGTCGAGAAGCAGCGCAAGGTGCTCGTCAACGTGCCCGCCGGCATCGACTCGGAGCAGCGGCTGCGCGTGCCCGGCCAGGGCATGCCCGGCCCTGCCAACGCGCCCGCCGGCGATTTGTACGTCGACGTCGAGGTCGAAGGTCACGAGCATTTCGAACGGCACGGCAACGACCTGGGCACGCGGCTCACGCTTTCTTTCGCCGAAGCCGCGCTAGGCACCGTCACCAAGCTCAAGCTGCCCGACGATCGCGAGGTGACGGTCAAGGTCGAAGGCGGCGTGCAGCCCGGCAGCGTCGTCGTAGTCAAAGGCGAAGGCGCGCCCCGGCTCGATCGCGGCGGCCGCGGTGACCTGCACGTGGTCATCTCCGTCACCGTGCCGAAAAAGCTGTCGAAGAACGCCAAGCGCCTGCTGCAAGAGCTCGAAACGGAGCTCAAGGTCGAATAGCTAGGTAGGCCGTGTCACCGGCGGCCCAGCTGGGCCGCCTCGCCCCACACGAGACTGGGCCTACCCAGACACCTCCGGGCGAAGCAGGCGTTGAAGCGCTCTACCACGAGCCGGTCGGGCGGGAAGATGTTGCAGGAGATCGGGAGATCGGGAGATTTTTGGGGTGCGAGTCGTGGGGCGACCAGAGGAGACGTACATGTTTGGATGCGGAGACGCGAGGCTTGAGCCCCGAATCTTTTGCTCCCGATCTCACGATCTCCCTGCAAACATGCTCGTCTGAATTGACCGTAACGTCGACACGGTGACACGACATCTGGGCACGCCGGTCGGGCGGGATGATGTTGCAGGAGGTCGAGAGATGGTGTTGCGAGTCGCGAGGCGACGGTTGGGGCCGTTCAGCGACGTTCCGGATATTTGTCGGCGATGGTCTTGAGGGACTGGAGGGTGGTGGCGGTGGGATCGATCAGCGTGGGGTCTTGGCGCAGGAAGCGTTCGAGATCGGGGGCGGCGGCGATGGCTTGATCGAGGCGGGCGTCGCTGCCTTTGCTGTAGGCGCCGAGGGCGATGAGATCGCGTTTCTCTTCGTAGCTGGCGAGCAGGGTGCGGGCGCGTTGAGCGGCGGCTTGGTGGGGTTGGCCGGTGACGTTCGGCATCACGCGCGAGAGAGAGGCGAGCACGTCGATGGCCGGATAGTGCCCGCGCGCGGCCAGGCGACGATCGAGGACGACGTGGCCGTCCAGGATGCCGCGCACCTCGTCGGCGATGGGCTCGTCCATGTCGGAGCCTTCGACGAGCACGGTGTAGATGGCGGTGATGGCGCCTTTTTCGCTCTGCCCGCTGCGCTCCAGCAGGCGCGGCAGCTGCGTGAAGACGCTGGGGGGATAGCCGCGGCGCGCGGGCGGCTCTCCCGCGGCCAAGCCGATTTCGCGCTGGGCGCGAGCAAAGCGAGTCACCGAGTCGACGAGCAAGAGCACGCTCTTGCCCAGGTCGCGGAAATGCTCGGCGACCGCGGTGGCGACCTGAGCGGCGCGTAGCCGCTCGACGGGAGGTGCGTCGCTGGTGGCGACGACCACGACCGAGCGGCGTCGCCCGGCTTCGCCGAGCGAGTGCTCCAAAAATTCTCCCACCTCGCGGCCGCGCTCACCGACGAGCGCCACCACCACCACGTCGGCGCTGGCGCCGCGCGCGATGGCGCCGAGCAGCGTGCTCTTGCCGACACCCGAGCCGGCGAACAGGCCCACGCGCTGCCCGACGCCGAGCGTGAGCAAGCCGTCGATGGCGCGCACGCCGGTCTCGAACGCGGCGCTCACCGGCCTTCGGGACAGCGCGGCGGGCGGGGCGCGATCTACCGGCACCGTGGTGAGCCCGGCCGGCGCCGGACGACCGTCGATCGGGCGACCCAAGCCGTCGAGCACCCGACCGAGCAGCGCCGCGCCGGCGCTGACCTGGAGGCTTTGGCCGGTCGCCTCGACCACGTCGTCGGGCCCTACCCCGATCGGCTCGCCCAGCGGCACGGCCAGCGCTTCACCCTGCTGAAAGCCAACCACCTCGGCCAACAGCGGCTCGCCCCGGCGCCGAATCAAAAGGACGTCCGAAATGCGCGCCCCCGGCAGCAGCACCCGCAGTAGCAGCCCGGTAACGCCCACCACCCGCCCCACGGGCCTGAGCGCCGACGTCTCCGAAAGCCGTGCTTTGAGCGCCTCCAAGTCCACGAATGCAGGGTAGTTCCGCCAGGTTCCAGTTACCAGGGCGATGCGGGGCCGGCGGCCGGCGGCCGAGAGCGAAGGCGCCGCGCACGGGCGGCGCACAGAGCCTTGGACCAAAGCGGTTGGGTCTGGGAACCTATCTGCATGCCCCCGCGCCACGCCTCCGAGCCGGCCGAGAGCCGTCGGCTCGAGGACACACGGGGCGTCACCTTTTTGGGTGATGATGGCGCGCTGCTGGCTGGGGTGCGAGCCGGCAACACGCTGGCCATGGCCGCGCTCTACGATCGCTACGTGGGCGACGTGCGCCGCATCTTGCTGCACACGCTCGGACCACGCCTCGACCTGGGCGATCTGGTGCAAGACGTGTTCATCAACGTGCTCACCTCGGTGCGCTCGCTGCGCGACGCGGGCGCGCTGCGCAGCTGGCTATTTCAGGTGACGGTGCGCACCGCGCGCAAGCACCTGCGCAGCAGCTCGCGCAAGTGGTGGCTCAAGTTGTGGCCCGAAGGCGACGAGCTGGATACGCAACCCGCGGCCATGCTGGAAGAGAACGCCTCCGACGCCGTGCAGGCCACCTTCCGCATCTTGAACGGGATGGACGCAGAAGACCGCTTGGTGTTCTCGCTCCGCTACGTCTCCGGCCTCGATCTTTCGGAGATGGCCGAGGCCTGCGAGACGTCGCTCTCCACCCTCAAGCGGCGGTTGGCGCGCGCCGAGCGCCGCTTCCACGTCGAAGCCAAGAGAGACGAAGCGCTTAGCGGCTGGACCGCTGAGGGAAAAACATGAAGAGCCAGCAGAGCTTGCAGGCCTTGGGCGCGCAGCTGCGCGAAGATTTGGCCCGGCACGAAGACGTGGACCGCGCGAGCGAAGCGCGCATTCGCCGCCAGCTGCTGGCGCGCGTGGGCGCAGGCAAAGGTTCCGGGCGGCGCTGGTCGTACGGCCTTGCGCTGGGTTTCGTGGCAACGGCGGCGGCCGCGCTGCTCTTTTGGGCGGCGCCCAGCTCACGGCAAGAGCCGCTGCGGTTCTGGATCGAAGAGCGCAGCGGTCACGTGGACGAGTGGGTCACCGCTCGCGACGCCGAGCAGAGCCTGCGCTTTTCGGACGGCTCCAGCGTCGTGGCCGGCCCGCACACGACCACCCGCGTGATGCAGGTCGGCCCGGACGGCGCGCACCTCACGCTCGAGCGCGGGCACATCGACGCGCACGTCGTGCACCGTGACGCCTCGCGCTGGCAGGTCGCGGCGGGGCCGTTCGTGGTGCACGTCACCGGCACGCGCTTTCGCGTCACTTGGGATCCGCAAACCGAAAAGATTGCGGTGAAGGTCAGCGAGGGCCAGGTCGAGGTCACGGGCGACGGTCGCCCCAAGCACGTGCTGACGGCTGGCTCCGTGCTCGAGCTGTCGGCCAGCGCGGCCGTGAAGAGCGCGCTCGTGCTCGACGCGCCCGGCCCCGCCGCTGCTCCGGCCCCGTCGGCCAGCCCGGTGGTCGAGAGCCCGACGGAAGCTAGCGCGCGTGACGAAGACGAGCTGATCCGCGCGCGCAAAGCCGCCGAGCACAAACCCGATTTTCGGGAGCTGTCTCTGGCCGGCCATTACCGTGAGGCGCTGCAAGCGGTCGAGCAGCAAGGCTTCGCCGCCACGTGCAACAGCCTTGGCTCGCGCGATTTGCTGACCCTGGGCTCCACCGCTCGCTTGGCCGGCCGCGCCGACCGAGCGCGCGAGGCGTATCTGGCGGCCCGCCGCCGCTTTCCGAGCAGCGCCGAGGCCGGCATCTCCGCGTTTTCGCTGGGTCGCTTGGCGTCCGACGCCGGGCGTGCGAGCGATGCCATTGCTTGGTTCAAGCGTTACCTCACCGAGCAACCGGGTGGGCCCTTGGCGCGCGAAGCCGCAGGCCGGCTCATCGAGCTCCTGCGCCAGACGGGCGACGCCGCGCGGGCGCGAGAAGCCGCCGACGGCTACCTGAAGCGCTACCCGACCGGGCCTCACGCCGCGTTGGCGCGCAGCGTGCTCGCCCCGCAATGAGGGGCGGCGCGCGGCTGCTCTGGCTGCTTTCGGTGCTGCTGCTCCTGCTCGTGACGAGACCTGCGCAGGCGCAGGCGCAGGCGCAGGCGCAGGCGGTGGGCACCATCTTGCTGGTCGTGGACGAGCGCGCGGTAGCGCTGGCCACGCGCGTAGCTGCCGAGCTGGAAGCGCTCGGATTTTCCGTACAATCACAGACTCGTGAGCCCAAGGCGGCGGAGCTGGCCGTCGAGGCCCGACGCGACGGCGCCTTTGCCGCCATCGGCATCGGACCCACCGCGGACGGCACCGTAGAGATCACGGTGCTCGATCGCGTCACCGGCAAGACGCTACGACGCGAGGTCTTGGGGCGTTCCTTGACCGACCCAACGACGAGGGAGCTGGTAGCGCTGCGAGCGTCCGAGCTCTTGCGCGCCAGCCTGATGGAGATCGAGGCGCCTCATCCTCCCCGAGGCGAGCTGCCGCCAACGCCGGTGGTGGCGCGGCTGGCGGCCGCCCCGGAGACGATTCGGAGGCCGGAGCGACGCCTGCGCTTGGCCGTTGAAACGGGCGTGCTGGTGGTCCCGGGTTTGTCGGCCGCGCCGCTCTTGCAAGCGGCCCTGGGCGTGCGGGTCTGGCCGCGGCTCGAGCTGGGGGCCACGTTGGGCAGCCAGCTTTCACCCAGCGGGCGCGCCGTCGGTGAAGGCCGCGTCGAAGCGACGGCGCGCTGGCTGAGCCTCGGCCCCCAGCTCTTGCTCTTGCCGCGCCACGACGAGAGCCGCGTGGCCTTGGGCATCGAGGCTCAGTTTACCGTGTTGGGGTTGTCGGCCTCGGGTTTCGCCACGGACGCGGCGCATCGCGGACAAACACGCTTCGTCTGGAGCCCGGCCGCCACGCTGGGCATCGACTCGAAGATCCGCATCCACAAGCAGCTGTGGTGGGCGCTCGAGCCGTCGCTGGGCGTGGCGTTCAGCGAAATGGCGCTGCGAGCCGTGGGCCGCGACGTGAAGATCTGGGGCCGCCCGTGGCTGCAGTGCGCCACCGGGGTGGAGGTCGAGCTGTGAGCTGGCCCCAGCGCCTGGTCGGCTGGGCGCTGGCCCTGAGCCTGCTCGGCTGTGGACGGCAGGACCTCGATTTACTGGTAGCGGATGACGGCGGTGATCCGTGCGTGCGCCTTCGCAGCGAGAGCGATTGCGACGCCAACGCGGCGCGCGGCTGTTCGTTTCGCCCGAACAGTGAGGGTTGCCTCAGCACCGACCCGAGCTGCCAGCCGGGCATCTGCCGCTTGGGAGATCCGTTCGTGCGCCGCGCGGGGCGCAGCCTCCTCCTCGACGGCGAGCCATTTCGCTTCGTCGGCGTGGCGACCTGGGCTCTGCTCCAGGGCACCCAGTGCACGAGCAGCAGCGCCGAAGAGCGCGAGGCGTGGATGCAGCGCGCCTACGACGATCTGGTGGCGTCACGCAGCAAGGTCGCGCGGGTGTTCGCGTTTCAGAGCAGCGCAGGCCCCGACGGCAAAGACTTCACGCTGTTCGACTCTTCCGTGCGCTACGCTCGGCGCGCCGGCGTGCGGCTCATGTTCATCATCGATCACGCCGCGGGTGAGTGCTCGATGGGCGGGGAGCGCTCGGCGGCCTGGTACGCCGGCGGTTACCGGAGCCCAGACACGGGCTACGCGCGTTCGTACCGCGATTTCGCGCAAGACCTGGCCCGGCGCTACCACGACGAGCCGACCGTGCTCGGCTACGTGCTGGTGCACTCGCTGGGCAAGAACACCGACGGCAGCACGCTGCCGAGCTTCGTCAGTGACATGACCGGGGTCTTGCACGAAGCGGCGAGAGATCAGCTAGTTTCGCTCGATTTGTCTTGGAACGGCGGCGGCAGCGACCGGGGCGCCTCGTACCGCGCGCTACAAGCCATGCCGGGCGTCGATCTGATCGACGTCGACGACTACGCGTTCGGGCCTACCCTCGAACCCCTCGACCCCGCCTTGCTCGAGACGCTGGGAACCATCGACAGGCCAGCCATCGTGGGCGAGGGCGCCTTCCAGCTCAACGACGCGTCGCCCGCGTCGCTGGCCGCGCGGGCCGAGCAGGCTCGCCAACGCGTGGTGCAGTGGCGTGACGCCGGCTTCGCCGGGGCGCTATTTTGGGCCTATCAGCCCGGCTGGAAAGCAGTTTCCGAAGAGTTCGACGCTCGGCCCGACGACCCCCTGCTGCAGCCGGGCGGCGTCGTGGCCGACGCTCCCTGGTGAGGACTTGCCCGCCTCGCCGAATCGGTGACACGATTTCGGGCGTGAAAGCACGAGCTCGTGTCAGCTTGGCCGGAGCGCTGGTTTTCGGCCTGCTCAGCGGCTGCCAGGCGTCTTTGAGCGCCGACGCCAACGTCAGCGGCAACGGAGCCAACGCCGAGGCGGACGCCGACGCCCACGGCAACGCCTCCGCCGAGGGGCAGGGGGAAATGACGCGCGCGACCTCCGCCAACGCCTCGTTGAGCGCCGCCGAGATTTCCGCCGACGGGGCGACGACCCTCGCGCCTTCGCGCGTCTTGCTCGGAGCCCGCCACGACTTGAGGCTCAGCTCGGGCAAGGGCACCGCCAGCTGCGAATGCTTGTCGGTCGCGCTGGGCAGCGCGCGCAGCAGCGGCATGGCTTGGAGCGCGGCGCCGCCCGAGCTGGACGAGACCACTCAGCTGAGCCTGGCGCTCTCGTCCGAAGGACAAACCTGTCGGGGCGAGCCGAAACAAAGCCTCGGCGCTTCTTACTGGGGCTATCGCATTTCGGGTAACGACGTCGTGGTGTTGGTCGAAGCTGCGCGGGGCGGCCGTCCCCTCACCAGCGGCGCGGTCATTCCCAAGCCCGTCGGCTCCGGGCAAGTCTACGTCGCTCCCGCATCGCGGAAGCTGCCGTACGGCCGCTCGCTGGAGGGCAAGGGCTTGTGCAAAATCGGCAATCCCGGCCAGGTGCGCACGGCCTCTTTCAGCGCGCTCGAGCTCGGTCAGAACGCGCCCGAGCCCGGCGCAAATCGGGCCCGCGGCGCGCGCGCTCTTTCTGACCATTCGTCTGACGACACGCCCACCACCATCGAGCTACCGAACGATTAGCTGAAGGCGAGCGGCCGAGCCCCGAAGGCTGCTAAGCTCGCGCCACATGCGAAACGCATGGCTCCTCGCTTCGTTGCTCGCCGCCTCCAGTGGTTGCGTGAACGGCCAGTCCACGGCGCACTGCGCGCCGGAGCGTTGGGAAGGTGAGTGTCAGCTCAGCAGCTTGACGAAGGTCGAAGATGCCGAGTTTCCCATCCCGCACGTGGTGATGGAGGCTGTCTACAAACCGATCCCGAACGCTAGCTTTCCGGGTTACACGCCGGGCGCTCTGGCCGAGCGTACGATGGCCAAAGCAAAGAACGAGCTGCTCCTCTACGATTACCTGGAAGCTCACCCGCGCGTGGCGTGCCGGGCCGAAGCCAGCACCGCCGGCGCCTGCGTGGCGCCCAAGGTCACCATCTCGCTGGCTCCATTCAATCCCGAAGCCGCCGCCCAAACCGCCGCCGCTCCTCCGGTCACGGGCTGCGCGCAGATTGAAGCCACCAGCACTCAAGACAAGCTGCAGGGTGGCCAGAAGACGCAGACCTTCGTGACCCAGCGCATCGGCTTCGCCGAGAATTCAGCGGAGCTTCCGCCAGATGCGGACGCGCTGACGGGTGAGGTAGCAGCTCTGCTCAGCAGCAAACCCAGCATCGAGTGCTTGGGGGTGGTGGGGCAAATCGCCAGCGGCGAGCCGCCGGGGCTAGCCGAGCAGCGCGCCAAGGCCGTGCGCGATCTGTTGGGGGCCCACGGCGTCCCCCTCACGCGCCTTCTGACCATTGGCGTGACCGCCAAAGTATTTGGTAACGGCTCGCGGCCCGCGGAGGCCGATCCGGCGGACCGCCGCGTAGGCTTCTCGGTGTTGCTCGAGCGGCCCGCCTCACCATGAAGCTCAAATCTCTCTGCGTGGCGCTCCTCGCGCTGCCCTTTGCGCCATTGCTGGTGACGGCGCCGGCGGCCACGGAGCCAGCCCCGGCCGAGATGCTGAAGGTTCCGGGCGGCACTTTCACGATGGGCGCCAACGGTGTCGGTGAAGCAGACGAGCAACCCGCGCACGCCGTGAAGGTGAAGAGCTTCTGGCTCGATCGCACGGAGGTCACCAACGCGCGCTACCTGGAGTGCGTGCACGCCGGCAAGTGCGAGCCGTTCCGCGACGACGTTGCGCGGCGCTTCGGCGCAGGCCCGGAGGCGGGGTTCCGCGGCGACTTGCAGCCCGTAGTCGGGGTTTCTCACGCGGACGCCAGTCGCTACTGCGAGTTTCGAGGCAAGCGGCTGCCACGCGAGGCGGAGTGGGAGCGGGCCGCGCGCGGCGACGACGAGCGCACCTTCGCTTGGGGCAACGGCAAGCCGACGCCAGAGCTTGCTTGCTACGGCCGAAAACCCGGCGCCAAAGGCGCCACCACGTCCGACGTCGGTACGCACCCGGCCGGCGCAGGGCCGTATGGCCACTTGGATTTGACTGGCAACGTCTGGGAGTGGACGGCGGACCTCTACGATCCGTTCGCGTACCGCAGGCCGGGCGCGCCCGAAGGCGTCCCCGGTAGCTGCAGCGAGATTTTGGAGACGCAAAACAGCCTACGCAAGCGCAAGCAGCAGGGCTTCACCGGCCGCAACCCCATCCCGACGGTGTGCGAGCGGGTGCTACGCGGCGGGGCTTTCAACTACGACGCGGCCGGCCTCCGCGCGTCCAACCGCGTCCACCACCCCGAAACCTGGCGCATGCTCGTAGCCGGCTTCCGCTGCGCCAAAGACGACTGACGGCGGGCGCACGGCGGAGCGCCCGCGAGATGCGTAACGGCGTTCGTCAGCCTCGAGCTCGCTACCGAACTGACTTTTCAGAACCGGAAGGCCTCTTCACGTCGCAAGAGTCAGTTCGCTACCGAACTGACTTTTCAGGACCGGAAGCCTCTCCACGTCGCAAGAGTCAGTTCGCTACCGAACTGACTTTTCAGAACCGGAAGGCCTCTTCACGTCGCAAGAGTCAGTTCGCTAGGGGTTCTTGAAGAGGAACGCGAGTTGTTTCTTCGCGTACTTCGAGAGGCCGTCGCGCGTGAGGGCTTCGTAGATGTCTCGGGGGGTGGTGCCGGGCTCTTCCCACTTGTTGAGATCGGGCTTGAGCCACGCGGAGAACTTGAAGGTCAGCGGGGGCTGGTCGTCGCCCGGGATGATCAGCACCGAGCGCACCGTGAAGCCGAGCCCCGCGAAGGCGCCACGCGGCTTCTTGCTCATGAAGGCGCCGGACAGGTCGTCGCGATGCGTGATGACGAGCGTGGGGCGGCTCAGCTTGGGGACATCGGTGCCGTCGTCTTCCAGCGCGGGCACGAGCTTGAAATGCAGGATATCAGGCGCAAATTCGCGGTTGAGCCGAGCCTCGGGCTCGCGACCGGTGTCCGCTTCACGCTTCTCCCAGTCTTCGGGGCGCAAGTAGCGCGACGGTTGAAAATCGGGGCCCATGAAGTAGGCGCTCTTCGACAGCTGCGTCTCCGCGTCTTTCGACGATTCGGACGAGCGGCGTCGAAACGCAATCTCGACCTCGGGGCCGTGCTTCTGCGCGTAGTAGAGCAACCGGCCGAAGACGCCGACCAAGCCGGGGGTGCTGGGCTGCGCGGCGGCGGCAAACGAGCGCGACGCCTTCTGGAACAGCTCTTTCTTCTTCAGCTCTAGCTCGGCCTGGACCAGCTCGCGATGCGGTTGATCGCGCTCGAACGCTTGGAGGGCCGCCAGCGAGCCCTGAGCGGCGACCTCGTTCAGCGAGGTGAGCAGCGCCTTCTTGAGCGCGGCCTGCACCTCGGCGTCGATCTTCTGGTGCTTGCCGCGCGCCATGAACTCTTCGAGCGCGGCCACGTTGTTCTTGGCGATGGCTTCTTGCAGCTCGGCGTGCGGCAGCAGCACGTCGGTCACGTCGGCGCGGGCGCCACCGCGGGCCAAGTAGTTACGATACGCGGCCGTCGTTCCGGCGCTACGCGCGGCCATGTAGAGCCGCTCTTCGCTCACGAAATTGCGGGCTTTCCAGGCCAGCGGTCCCAAAAGAACGCCGGCCAGCAAGGCCTCGAGCCAACCCAAGCGCAGCCAGCTGGGCGAGCTCTTGCGAAGCGGCTCGGTCGGCGTGAACGGGCTCTTGAAGCCCGTGTCCGCCAACGGATCGAGCGCGGCCAGCTCGCGGCTGCTGGGCGGGCCCGCGTCGCCCGACACCCGACCGCGGTTCTGCTCGACCAGCGCCACGAGTTGCTCGGCGAGCGCGGGATCGCCGGTCTCGAAATCGAAGCGCACGCCACCTTCGAACAGCAAGGTGACGCGCTTCTCGTGCCGCGAGACATCGGACAGCTCCGGAAAGCGATAGACGCGCACCACCGCCGTTTGCGCGTCGACCACGCCGATCGGAAAGACGTAAGCGCCGGCCCGGTAAGGCAAGCTGTCTCGCTCGTAATCGAGCGACAGGGCGCGCAGCACGGCAAACACCGACAGCGCGATGAAGAGCGCGATGACGAGGGCCCAAGGCGTGCCCAAGATTGCCAAGGAGCTGTCGAGCGAGCCGAACCCGAACGCCAATACGCCGCAGGCCGCCACCGCCGCCAGCACGCACACGCCCCACCAGGCGAGCACGGCAGGCCGAGGCCGGGCGGGCCTGAATGCGATGGGCGTCGGCGGCACCGAGCCACTGGCAGCTTCGACGAATCGATCTTGGAGACTTCGCTCCAGGTTGAAAAAATCGACGACCTGCATCCCGGGACGGGTGCACAATAGCCTGGCTCTCGGCAAAACCACCACCTTGGCGGACCCCCGACCATGCAGAACTCGATTGGCGATGCTCGCCACACGGAACAAATCGAAGCTCACGGTCTTAAAGCGCTCCGGTTACGGGCTTCGGGCAGCGAGGCGCTCGTCTATCTGCAGGGCGCTCATCTGGCATCCTTCCGAACGTCAGAGCACGGCGAGCTCTTGTGGCTGAGCGAGCGGGCCCTGTATGCGCCGGGCAAAGCCTTGCGCGGCGGCGTCCCCATTTGCTTTCCGTGGTTCGGCCCCCACCCTTCGCAGAGCGACGCGCCCGCTCACGGCTTCGCGCGCATCCGTGAGTTCCGCTTCGAGGGCTCGGAGGCGCGCGGCGATACGGTCGTGGCCGAGCTGGTACTGAGCAGCAGCGCCGAAACACGGTCGCTCTTCCCGCAGGCGTTCCAGGCGCGCTTGCGGCTCTCCGTCGGACGAGAGCTGAGCTTAGCGTTCGAAGTGGAGAACACCGGCACCGGCAGCTTCGACTACGAGCTGGCGCTGCACACGTACTTGGGCGTGAGCGACGTGCGCAACGTCGAGCTCGCCGGTCTGGCCGGGTCGAGCTACGACGACAAGGTGACGGGCGCGCGCGCCTGCAAGCAGGGCGACGCGCCTCTCCGCTTGGTAGGCGAGACCGATCGCGTCTATGACAGCAGCGCGCGCGTTTCGGTGCTCGACACGGCGCGGCGGCGGCGGCTGGTGATCGACAAGACCTGCTCGGGGACGACGGTCGTCTGGAACCCGTGGATCGACAAGGCCAAGCGCATGGCCGATTTCGGCGACGACGAGTGGCCCGGCATGCTGTGCGTCGAAGCCGCCAACGCCGGTCCGCGCCGCATCACGCTCATTCCCGAGTCGCGCCACACGACCACCACCATCATTTCGGCTGAAACGCTGTAAAAAGTGGCTGGCGGCGCGCGTGTCCCTCCCCGGAGGCTCACGCGCGCCGCCTATTTGCCCGGACGTTCGCCGCGCGTCCGTCCCCGTCGTCTGCAGGCGGCTAGCACCTGCCCTCCCCTAGACCGAGCCGCACGGCCCGGTGACAGCTCCCTCAGCAAGCTGCATACCAACCGCTACGCTGCCGACCGCTCGCGCATTCGAGCGCGAAACGGCGCGCCGCGGAGCGCGACCAACGCACGACTGTGGCACCGCCGACCCTCCTCCGTGCCACCCATTCACACCTTGTAACCCAGGGTTTGCGCGACGCCGGACGAATGATAGGAGACAGCACCCGATGAGCTCCCGAGACTTACCCGGCGTCAGCGCCATGAGCCTGTACGTGCCGCCCTTTCGCGTCGACCTGAAGGATTGGTGCAGCTGGACCGACAACAGCTGGGAGAAGATCTCGGCCGTCGTGGGCCGAAGCTTTCGCGTGTGTGGCCGCCACGAGAACGTGTACACCATGGCCGCCAACGCGGTCTTGCGGCTCATCCGCCAAAACGCCATCGACCCGACCCGCATCGGCTTTCTGGGCCTGGGCACGGAGTCGAGCACCGACAACGCGGCCGGCGCGGTGATCGTGCGCGGCATGGTCGACCGCGCCCTGGAGTCGCTGGGCCTGCCCCGGTTGTCCCGCTACCTCGAGGTGCCCGAATTCAAGCACGCGTGCTTGGGCGGCGTGTACGCTTTGAAGAGCGCCCTGCGCTACGCTTCTAGTGACGGCAAAGACAGCCTGGCCATCGTGGTCAGCGCCGACGTCGCCGAGTACGAGCGGGGCAGCACGGGTGAGCAAACTCAAGGTGCGGGCGCGGTGGCCATGCTGGTCGAGCGCTCACCCAAATTGTTCGAAGTCGACCTGGCCCACGCCGGCAGCGCCTCCGACTACCGGGGCCCCGACTTTCGCAAGCCGTTCGCTCGTCACTTCACCGAAGGGTATGCGCCCAACACCCAGCGCTTGAGCGATTTTCCGGTGTTCAGCGGCAAGTACTCGGCGTTTTCGTACCTGGACGAGACCGTGCACGCCGTCGAGCGCATGCTGAGCCGCCTGCAGGTCTCGGCGGGCAGCTACTACGAGAGCGTGCAGGGCCTGTTTTTTCACCGGCCGTATCACCTGATGCCGGTGCAAGCGATGTCGTTTTTGTACGTTCGGGGCTTGGCCCGCGGCGACCATCACCACGACGAGTTGCGCGGGCTGTGCCAAGAAGCGGGGGTCGCGTTCGAAGCCGTGATGGCCGAGACCGCCTCCACGCCGGATCTGTACGGCGATCTGTTGAAAGACGACGCCGTCGCCGATCCGTACGCCGCGACCACGGCCGTCGCGGGTTTGCTGCGCAAACAGAAGGGGTTCCGCCTACTGCTCGAGCAGAAAATGGGCCTGGGCTCCGAGCCCGTGAAGGACCTGGGCAACCTGTACAGCGCGGCCCTGCCGGCCTGGATCGCGGCCGGCTTCGAAGAGGCGGCTCAGAAGAAGCTAGCGTTGACCGACGCCCCGATGGTGGCCGTGGGTTACGGCAGCGGAGACGCCGCCGAGGCGCTGCCGCTCTACGTGCAGCGCGGCTTCGAGACGGCGGCCGCTCGCATTGGCTTCAGCCACGCGTTGAAGGGCGGCGTGACCTTGAGCCGCCAGCAGTACGAAGCTCTGCACGACGGAACGGATGTGCCTTCACTCACCTACACCCCGAAGGATGAGTTCGCGATTGCTCGAGTGGGCAAGCAGTACGGCGCCTCGTTTCAAGACTTGGGCGTCGAGTACTACGACTTCGTCCAGTGACGCTGAAGCCCGCCCAGAGACTGGCGCGCGCGAGAGAGCAAGTCGCGCGCGCGTTGACGTAGGCTGGGCGCGCCTTCGGTGCGGCCATTGAGAGAGGTGGCCGCGAGCACCGGAACGAGCAAGAACCCGCCGGGCGCTATCAGCACCACCGTCCACAACAGCACTCGACCGATCGTCACCATCTCTGCAGGGTTACGTTGCAGTCGCCGTGCCAGTTTCACTTGCAGGCAGAAATGCCAAGCTCGAAGCGTCTAGCTAGCTGCGAGGCCTGACTTCCGTGTCATGGTTAAGTTGAACGTCCTCGGCCGTTGACACGCTTGGCACTCGAGCCGCCACGATGAGCGACACCGCACGAAGAACCCTCGATCAAGCCCGCACGCCTCCAACGTCGGTTCGGCTCACGGTCGTTGAAGGTCCCGCCATCGGGCAAGAGTTCAAGATTGACGGCGTGGCCACGATTGGTCGTTCGCCCGACGCCACGGTGATGGTCGACGACGCGGGCGTTTCGCGCCTGCACGCTCGCATCCGCCGCAGCGAAGCCGGCACTTTCGAGGTCGAGGACCTGGGCAGCAAGAACGGCACCTTCCTCAACGGAGCGCGGGTCGAGCACGCCTTGGCCAATCTGGGCGACAAGATCCGCGTCGGGCCGCGCGTGGTGCTCACCCTGGCCAGCTTCGACGTCGTCGAAGAGCAGGTCGTGCAACGCCAGCGGCTCGAGACCGTAGGGCGGCTGGGCGCCGGTATCGCCCACGATCTCAACAACGTCCTGGCCGCGCTGCACGCCGGCACGGCTTTCCTCCAACAACTCTCGGGTACCACCGAGCTCGGAGATCCGCGGGTGCGAGAGTGCCTGCGCGATTTGAGCCTGGCCACCAGCCAAGGCGCGGAGCTGACGCGCGGCATCCTGCGCTTGGTGCGCGGCAAGCGTTCGGTCCGCGAGGCCGTGGACCTGGGCAGCTTGGTGGTCGAAGTGGCGCGGATTCTGCGCCACACCATCGACCACAGCATCCACGTCGAGACCGCGGTGGAACCCGACGTCGTGGTGCATGGCAACCACTCCGAGCTGCAGCAAGTGCTGTTGAACCTGTGCTTGAACGCTCGCGATGCCATGCCTCAGGGCGGCCGGCTGCGGGTCGCGGTGGGGCTCGTGACCCCGCGCGCCGACGTTGGCTTGCCGATGGATCGGCTGTGCGCGGTGCTGGAGGTCTCGGACACCGGGACGGGCATCGAAGCCGAGACCAAGGCCCAAATCTTCGAGCCGTTCTTCACGACCAAGCGCGAAGGCGCAGGCTTCGGCATCGGGCTCTCGACCGTACGCGATCTGGTCAAGCTGCACGGCGGGCGCATCACCCTCGACACCGGCCCGGGTAAAGGCAGCGTTTTCCGCCTGTACTTTCCGGCGTTGGATGTGCAGAGCTACGCGACCACCGGCGAGCGCGCGCCGGCCGCCGCGCTGCCGTCTCGCAGCGAACGCCCGTTGAACATCTTACTGGTGGACGACGAGCAGCTCCTGCGCCGCAGCTTCGGCCGGCTCCTGCGCCAGCACGGCTTCCAAGTTACCGAGGCCGCGGGCGGCGCGGAGGCTTTGACGCTCTATGCCGCCGCCGAGCACGACCTGGTGATCTTGGATCTAGATATGCCGGGCATGAGCGGCGAAGCCACCCAACTCGAGCTTCAGCGCCGCTACCCGAGAGCGCGCATCATGTTCGCGTCGGGCCACGCCGACCCCCAGCGCGAGGTCGTGGTGCGCGAGCGTGGGGCGCGCGCCTTCTTACAAAAACCTTATGAAATCGAGCACTTGGTGTGGACCATTCACCACGTCGTGCGGCAAGATCTCTTCCAAGACGAGCGCACGTTGATCGGCGGCCGTTAGCCCGCGCGCCCTAGAGCGCTCTCTTCGCGCCCGTGGGCGTAGCGTTACCGGCCGGCCCGGAGAAGCCGCCTAGAACCCAAAGTCATGGCCCTTCTTACGCACCGAAGTGGCTCGCACCTTCTTGCTGACAGGGCTGCTCGGCGCTTTGGCCGAGGTCGCAGGTTCGCTGACCGCAGGTAGCTTTGCCGCCACCACCGCCGCCGATTGGGAGATTTGCAGCGGCGGAGGCGCGGCCGGCTTCGGCGCCACGGCCACGGCGCTAGCCGAGACCGCGAGGCCGGCAGGAGGAGCCGTGCGCGTAGCGAGGGCCCAAGCGCCCAGCGCGCCCAGCAGCAATGCGAGCACCGGTACCCCCACGTACAGCGCCTTCTTGCGGCGCTCTTCGCCGCGGGGCGGGAGCGTGGGCGTCGTCTCGGCGGTGGAGCGCGCCTCCGCCGGCAGCGTGGGCGACTTGGAGACGTAGCGAACCGAGCCCGAGTCCGCGTTGCCCGGGCGCGCGGAGCGTGTCTCGCGCACGTTGCCGGACGAGAGGGCCGCGTCCAACCAGACCGCGCGGATCGAGTTGCCGGATAGGTCCTCTTTTACGCCGTGCTCGTACAGCCAGAGGGCGAGCGCTTCGCCCAGGTCGGTGACGGTTTGAAAGCGCTCTTCACGCTGCTTTTTCAAGCCGCGCGCGATGATTTGCCAAAGCGATTTGTCGCCCGCCCCGCAGTCGACCGAAGGTGGCGGGTCTTCGTTGATGATGGCGTGCATCAACGCGTTGTAGTTCGGTTTCTGGAACGGCACCCGACCGGTGATGACCTCGTACAACACCACGCACAGCGACCAGATGTCGGTGCGCTCGTCGATGTCGTCGAGCCCGAGCGCCTGCTCGGGCGACATGTAGTCGGGGCTACCCAAGACCGCGCCCACTTGCGTGAGGCGTCCATCGACCTGCTTGTCGACCTTGGCGATGCCGAAATCCAGCAGCTTGGGCTGCTTGCGGCCGAGCGTATCGGCGGCCAGAAATACGTTATCGGGCTTGATGTCCCGATGCACGATGCCCTTGTCGTGCGCCATACGCAGGCCGTCGACGATGGGCAGCAGGGTCTGCACGGCGCGAATGGCCGGGACGCGCGCTTCGCGCTTGATCTGAGCGGCGAGCGTCTCGCCCTGCACGAGCTCCATGACCAAGTAAGGATCAGCGTGCCGCGTCCAACCGAAATCGAAGACCCTCACCAGGGCCGGGTGCCCGAGCCGCGCCGCCGCGTGGGCTTCGCGGGCCATGCGCGAAGAGAGCGCCGAGCTAGCGGCGCTAGCGCGGATCAGCTTCAGCGCCACATCGACGCCGAGCACGAGTGAATGCGCGACCCACACCACGCCCATGCCGCCGCGCCCAATCTCACGCACGAGCCGGTAGCGGTCGCCCACGACCTCACCCGCCAAGTACGGGCTCGGCTCCGGTAAATCGATGGCAGGGGGAGCGCTGGATTCCAAGGCGGATTCCTCGACCACCGTTTCAACGAGCCTGGGAAACCGACGCAAGGACGGAGTAGTCATCGAAACAACACACAATCGTGCCACGAGCCACGCCACCAGACAACGACACCGCCACGAGACACGGGCGGAGTCCTTCGCTCACAACGACCACGCCCGCTCGTCGATAAGTTGACGGGCTCGATCGGAAACAGCTCGACGCTTGCACTACATGTACGCGGCGCGACGCGCGCACCGGAGCGGCACGTTGACTACACGCCCTCCGATTTTCACGCCGGCCGCCTCGCTCCAGAGCGCCTCTCCAAAGGGGGGCTCCCCGTCGCAAATCGAAGTCACATTTGTAAGCAAATTAACTCAATAATTTCAACGTAGGCACACGGTCGGTCTGACGCTCTGACACACGTAAGGGTTCGTGTGCGGGCGTCTGGAGAGCTCCAAACGCTTTTACGTGGATGAGCTCAGATCGATCGATGCGACGTCATCCACCGTGCGAAGGACGTCGAAGTGCACCAGCCCGGGCGGAGGCCGTTGATGGTCGACGCGTCACAGCCGCCAGCCGGCGTGACGCCGCCGCGCAACCCACCTCCGCTCAAAAGTTGCTGATGGCGCTGTTGCCGAGCGTCGCGCGCTCGGCAGCGGGTAGGTGCTGCACCGCGTCGGCGTAGCGCTCGAGCAGGTTACCGCGCAGCTCCGCCAGATCGAGATCTGCCAGCACCAAGTCGACGCGGGCGCGCTGCACGCGCAGCTGCGCCTGACGATAGGAGTCTTCCGCCTGCTGCACCGTGATGGCAATGGAGCTGCCGGCGAGGAATCGCGCGCGCTCGGCCTCGGCCTGCTGGCGAGCGATCTTTTCGGTTTGGCTGGCCAGCTGCAGCCTTTCGCGGGCGGCGCGGCGCTGAGCGATGGCGGAGGCCACGCTGCTGCGCACGGTGAGCTCATTTTCTTGGAGCTGCTTTTCGGCCACGTGAGCCGCAAGCTGGGCGGCTTGGATTTGCGAGCTGCGACGCGTGTCGCTCAGCGGCATTTCGAAGGTGAGACCGACGTGGGCGCTCACCGCCTCCATCTGCCCGAACTGCTGAAAGGCGGGCGGCACGCGCTGGTTTCCGAGCCCTTGGGCTTGAACGTAGGCGTCGAGATCGAGCCGTGGCCGCAGCGGATCGCCCGCTATTTTCAGCTGATCTTTCACGATCGCCAGCTGCGTCTGCAGTTGCTTGCGCGCGTACGAGTTGCGTAGAGCGTCGTTCACGGCGCTAGGCAAGGCCGGTTCGTCGTCAGTCGCCGCGGCTGGAGCGTCGCTCGCGCTCAGGCCTTCGCCAACCGCGCTGGATTGCCCCAGTAGCTGTGAGAGTGAGAGCTCGCGTTGGCGAACCACGGTGCGCGCGGCCAGCACCGCTTCTTCCAGCACGGCCAGCTGCGTGGCGTAGGGCAGCGCAGAAGCAGGCGCCAAGGCCCCGCTCTCCACCTGTTGGCGCGCTTGATCTTGCTGAACGTGAGCGAGATCGCGCGAGGCTTCGTTGATGTGTACGGCTTCTGCCGAGTACCAAAGCTCCCAGTACGCCGACACCACCTGCGACAGCAGCTCACTGGCGGCCGCCTGCGCGGCCAGCTGGCTAGCCGTCAAGTTGAGCTTGGCCTGCCGCAGCGAAGCCAGGCCAAGCTCCGTGCCGGCTCCGCGCAAGAGCGGCTGCGTGGCGCTCAGGCGCCCGACCAAGGCGTAGCCGGGGCCGCTGGCGCCCAAGAGCGCCTGCTCCTCGAACGAGGTGCGCGAGGAGCGCTGGCCCGAGATCGACGCGGACAGCAGCGTGCCGTAGGCAAACGGCTTGGTGATGCCGGCGCCGACGTCGATCACTTCGCTGCCCCCCACGCGGGTGCCGGCCGGCACGAGCAGCATCCCCGCGTCGTCGAAGCGTGGGCCCACCAGCGACGGCGAGCGCAAGCGGGTGTAGCCCGCGTTCGCGTCGAACACGGGCGTGTACAGCGCCTGCTCGGCGCTCAAATTGTAGCGACTCTGCTGCGCGCGCAGCAGCGCTACGTGCAAGGTCGGGTTGTTCACGACGGCGGCGGCCACCACGTCGCGCTCGGTCAGAGCCCGCGGCGCCTGGGCCAAGGCCGGAGCCGCGACCAAAGCCAGCGAGAGCGACAGCCCACACGCCGAAAAGAAACGACTATTCATGACGAAGCGCCTCGATGGGGTCGAGGTTGGCCGCCTTGCGCGCGGGCAAATACCCGAACACGACGCCAACCAGAGCCGAAAACACGAACGCCAGCGCCACGATGTCCGGCGCTAGAACGAACGGCAGCGAAAGGGCGTTGGCCGCGAAATAGGAACCCAACAGCCCGAGGCAAATGCCGATGACGCCGCCCAGCGTCGACAGCACGATGGCCTCGAGCAAAAACTGCAGCATCACCTCGCTGCCGAACGCGCCGATGGCCAAGCGAATGCCAATCTCGCGCGTTCGTTCCGTGACCGAGACGAGCATGATGTTCATGATACCGATGCCGCCCACCACCAAGCTGACAGCGGCGATCGCGCCCAGCAGCGCGGTGAGGGCGGTGGAAGCCCCGGTCACGGTCTCGGCGATTTCGGCCATGTCGCGGATGGTGAAATCGTCGTCCAGGCCTTCGGAGCGGTGCCGGCGTTGTCGCAGCAAGCCACGCAAGCGCTCGGCCACCACGCCCGTGCCCTCGCCTTCGCGCGCGGCCACGAAGATGCTCTGGATGTTGTCGTTGCCGGTGATGCGCCTCTGCACCGCGCGCATGGGCATCACCACCAAATCGTCTTGATCTTGGCCCATGCCGGCCTGGCCCTTGGCCACCAACAGGCCCACCACCTGGCAGGCAATCGAGCCCACCCGCATGGTCTGGCCGATCGGATCGCGCGTTTGAAACAGGTTGTTTTTGACGGTAGCGCCGATCACACAAGCGGCCGCGCCGCTCTGCGTCTCGGCGCGGCTGAACAGTCGCCCCTTGTCGATAGCGTACCCGCGCACCTCGAAGAAGGAGTTGTCGGAGCCGGTGATCGACGTGCGTTGGTTGGAGTTGCCGAACACCACTTGGGCCGAGCTGCTGGCGGCGGCTGCTACCGCGTCGACCCCCAAAACATCGCGACGGATGGCGTTGGCGTCGTCGATGCGCAGCGGCGGCGCGCTGACGCCGGCGCCTCCGCCCCCGCGCGAGAACGTGCCCGCGTTGATGGTGAGCAGATTTTTGCCCAGCTTGCCGATGTCTTCGGTCACCTTGGCGGTGGCGCCGCGCCCTACCGACACCAGCGCGATCACGGCGCCGACGCCGATCACCACGCCGAGCATGGTCAAGAGCGAGCGTAAGCCGTTGCGGCGAATCTCTCGCAGCGCCATCAGAATGGTCGCCCAGATCACGGCGTCACTCCGGTGCGCCTGTCGGACAAGATGCGGCCATCGCGGAACACCAAATTGCGCGCGGCGAACGCGGCCACGTCAGGCTCGTGCGTCACCATCACGATGGTGATGCCGCGCTCGCGATTGAGCTGCTGCAAGAGCTTCATCACTTCTTCGGTGCGCGCCGAGTCCAGGTTCCCGGTGGGCTCGTCGGCCATCAAGATGTCCGGCTCGGTCACCAGCGCCCGCGCAATGGCCACGCGCTGCTGCTGGCCACCAGAGAGCTGGCTCGGCGCGTGATCGACTCGGTCTTCGAGCCCGACGAGCGCGAGCGCTTTCATCGCGCGTTCGGCCCGCTCCGCGCGCGGAACGCGCCGGTAGACCAGCGGCAGCTCCACGTTTTCCAGCGCGCTGGTGCGCGCCAGCAGGTTGAAACCTTGGAAAACGAAGCCGATGTAGTGGCGGCGCAGCATGGTCAGCCCATCACCGGGCAGGTCGGTCACCAGCACGTCCGCCAAGTGGTATTGGCCTTCCGTGGGCCGGTCCAGGCACCCCAAGATGTTCATGCACGTCGATTTGCCCGAGCCGCTGGAGCCCATGATGGCCACGAACTCGCCGCGCTCGATGCGCAGATCGATGCCGTCCAGTGCCCGCACCTCGGACTCCCCCTCGCCGTAACGTTTGTAGACCTGCGAAAGCTCGATCAGGCTGCGAGTTTGCGACATGCGTCTCCCGCGCTCACGGAGCCTTCGTTTGCTCTTGGTCCGTGATCACGACCGTGCCCGGGTTGACGGGCCCGGAGATGATCTCGGTGTTTTGGCCGTCGCTGGCGCCGGTCTGCACGAGGACGCGCTTGGGCACGCCGTTTTCGAGCAGCCACAAGCCGCTGCGACCGGCGTTGGCGGCGGAGGCGTCACCCTTGGCCGCGCCCGCGCCCGCGCCGCTCGGGCGGCGCCCGCGCGGAGGCGTCATCGGCAAGAGAGGCGACGAGCTGGGCTTGTTCCGCGGCGCGGCCGGCGGTGAGTAGCGGAGCGCTGCGTCCGGCACCGTGAGCACGTCGGGGCGATCGGACGTGACGATGCTGGCGGTGGCCGTCATGCCGGGCCGCAACAGCAGCTCCTTGTTGTCCACCGACAGCACCGCTTGATACGTGACGACGGTCTGCCCGGCGGTAGGCAGGTTGTGCACCGACACGACCTTGGAGGCGAACTTGCGTGCCGGCCAAGCCCCGACCGTGAACGACGCTTCTTGCCCCTCGCGCAGCTTGCCGATGTCGGCTTCGTCGATGTCGACGTACAGCGTGAGCTGCGTCAAGTCACGCGCTACCGTGAACAGCACGGGTGACTGTAGCGAAGCCGCGACCGTCTGCCCCGGCTCCACCAAGCGGGCCAGCACGACGCCGTCGATGGGCGCCTTGATGGTGGTCCAAGACAGCGACGTTTCAGCGTCTTTCAGCGAGGCGCGCGACAAGATCGCTTGTGACTGAGAGGAGCCGACGCTGGCCTCGGCGCGCTCCGCGTCGGCCTGCGCGGCCTCCAAATCTTTGCTCGAGATGAGGCCCTTTTCCGCCATGTCCTTGGCGCGGGCCAGCGCGGCCTTCGCCTGGGCCAGGGTGGCCTTGGCCAGCCGCACCGACGAATCGGTGGCGCTCACCTGCGCTCGAGATTGCTCCACCCGCGAGAGGAGCTGCGCGGGATCGATCTCGGCCAGTGTCTGGCCAGCCTTGACCTGGTCGTTGAAGTCGACGAGCACGCGCGCGACGCGTCCGGAAATCTGTGCGCCCACGTCCACCGAGTCCAAGCCCTTGAATTTTCCGGTCGCCATCACGGTCTCGCGCAGCGGGACCCGCTTGGCTTCGGCGGTGACGTAGTGAGGCCCCGTGCTTTGGCCACGCACGGCCCGTTGCCAGAAGAAGGCCCCTGCTCCGCCCACGAGCAGCAGCGCGAGCACCAGTTTTTGTAGTAGCGCGCGGCGGCGGCGCTTCTTGGTCATGGCCAGAATCTGGCTTCCGGTCGGTTTCGTTTCGGGCACGGTTGAATCCTAGTCCTCGGCGAAGCGACGAACAGGGCTGACGCTTCCCTACACATTTCAGCAACATTTTCGGGCGGGCCCGATCCGGCCAACGCGCCGGAACGGGAACAATGCGGCGTTGCCGGACAGCGGGGCCCTAAGTAGCCTGCGCGGGATGCGGCGCACTTGGATTTGGGCGGGCTTGTCGGATGGATGTCTCGAGCGACAAAGGCAAAACCATCTACTACTTCGACATCGTCAAGCTCATGGATGGGCGGAAGGGACGCGAGAAGAAGTAGTCGTGTCGATGAGACGGGCTGCGCGTCGGCGCGCGGTGCTTCGGCGCTACGAGCGCTGGACCGCGTTTAGGGAAGCTCGCAGATCACCTGGTAGGTGTGCTTCTCGGAGTCCTTGAGCTGGTGCGAGGTGGACAAGCAGGAGCGGTCCACCCACCCCCAGCTCATGACGACGGGGTTGTAGGCGAGCGCTGCGCAACGGAGCCCCTCGTCGGGGTTGTTGCCGCTCCAGCCGAAGTCGGCTGACGACCCGTCGGGCCAGCTCCAGGCCGCGCGCTTTTCCAGGAGCAAGCCGTCTTCGCATTCCCTGCAGGAACAGTCGGCGAGCTCTGGGTGAGCGGCGGAGTTGCACGTCAGCCCGAGCCAGGCGTCCGTGAGCTCGGACAAGAAGGTCTCGATGACGAAAGATTCCTCGTCCTCCGTTCCCAGGACGAGCAGGTGCGCGGTTCGACCGGCACGACTCCCGAGCTTGGCGCAGGCCGCCGCGGCGTCCACCTGGTTCACGGACCGGGTGGTGACATCCACGTAGCAGTGCTCGCCGTAGGTCACGCCCCGAATCTCCGAGCAGCCCAGCGCAAGCGCGGCGCCCGAGCCGGCTTCTGCGCCCGAGCCGGCTTCTGCGCCCGAGCCTTGTCCACCCGGCGCGTTGCCGCCCTGGTAACTGACGTCGCCGCCGTCGCTTGGCCCGGCTCCGCCGTCGCTCGTCGCCGCTCCCGCCGCGCCACTGCCCCCGGCGTCACTAACGGCCGCGCCACTACTACCCGCGGCGGCTCGCCCACCGTTGCCGGCGCCGCCCGCGCCGTCGAACGAAAAGGCCGATCCGCCGCAGGCCGCTGCGCTAATCAACGCCACCGCCGTGAGCCGCACCTGAGCCTGGGCGCGCGCGCTCGTGAGTGCCAGTCTGTGCAACGCAGCCCGCAAAGCCATCGTCCGACAAGGAGGTAGTCGACCAACCCCGCCGCGGCAAGCCGCCGTTGGCTGGCGGGCTGACCAGCAATTAGAGCTCGGTCCCAACCCCGAGCCTAGCCGTCACCCCCCAGCGCAAACGAGGGGGGAAGCTAGTGCGCTCCAAAGCTGAACCCGGCTGAAGCCTTGCCTTCGGCCTTGCCGCCGCCGGCTTTGGCGCTCGCGCTAGCGCTCTTCTTCGCGCTCAGGTCGACCTTGGGCGGCGCCACCTTGAGCGAAGCGGCGGCTTTGGCGGACTGGTCGAGCTTGGCTTTGGCGTCGGCGGCGAGCTTGGCTTTGGCGTCAGCGGCGAGCTTGGCTTTGGCGTCGAGGTTGGCGCCCACATCGAGGTTGGCGCCGACGTCGAGCTTGCCGTCGAGCTTGGCGTTGGCTTTCGCGGCCGCGTCGAGCGACGCGACTGCGCCCACGAAGGCCTTGCCACCGGCGACGAGGGCGATTCGAATCGGCTCGAGCGCGACGTTGACGTTGGCGCCTAGATTGCCCACGTAACGCGCGCTCGGCGCGTCCCACTTCAGCACTAGCTCGCGGCCCGCGCCCGCGCCGAGCAGCAGGCGCAAGTCCAGATCACCCCCGAGGTGAGCTTTGCCGCTCGCGTCGCTCACGAACGCGCCAATAGCTCCGCCGTTGGCGACGAGCTCGACCGAAAAGTCGCCCACCGCGACGACTTGCCCGCCATGGCTCGCTGCTGCTCGGAGCCCAATGCCTTCTAGCCGGCCAACACCACCGCCGGTTTTTGCGTCGACCACGAATTCCAGCGGACCCGCTGCGAGCTCGACACCCGCCTTGGCCTTTCCCGCGAAGCAGGCGTGCGGCGCGTCGAAGGCGAGCGCGATCGATTCGCGCGCCCCCGCCTTGGTGCTCACGTTTACGCTCAGCTTGGCATCGACCGAGCCCGTGACATCGACGCCAGCGCTATCGGTGACGAGCGCTCGGACGTCGCCGCTTGGGCTCACGAGCACTTCGGCGCTGAACGCGCCCGCCGACAGCAAATGGCCGCCGAGCCGCGGTGCGGGCAAGGTGGCGGCGACGTTCAGCCTGCAGCCGAGCTTCTTGCCACCCAGCTCGAGCGACACGTCTACCGGCCCGGCCGCGCGCTCGATGCCGGCCTTGGCCTGCCCTTCGAAGCGGGCACGCGCGGGCACGAACGACAGCTCCAGCGTTTCGGCAGCCCCCGCTTTCGTCTGCACGCTGGCCGCCAGCTTGACTCCTTCGGTTACGAGCTTGCCAGTGGCGTCGCTGACCAGGGCTTCGACCAAACCGCTCTGGTGCACGGCGACCTCGACCGAGAGCTCGCCCGCGAGCGCTACGGCGCCGCCGATGCGCGGCGCGGCCACCTTCGCGGTCGCGTCTGCCCCGACGCGCGCGCTACCCTCGGCGGCGACGCTGCCCGCAGCCTCGGGTTTGTCCTCCGAGCTACAAACCTTCGCGGAGCCTGCTACCAACAGCAACAAAGGAACGGCGAAAAGACGCATCGGAGACCTCCTGAACGGGCCAGCGTAACCTGCCCGGCGGAGAAGCCGCGAAACCTTTTCGACTCAGCGGAGAGCTCGCCGACTCATTTGAACGCGGCCACGGCCGACGCCACGATCGCCACGCTGAGCCCCAGCATGATCAGGCCTAGCTTCGGCAGCTTGGCCATCAACGGCCCACCGCCCGCCTCGCGAATCTTTTTGGCCAGGCTCTGCGTGTAGCCGAAGAACCCGCACAAGATCACGACCAAGGTGAGCTTGAGGTGAAACGCCCCGCCACCCCACGCGAACACCGCCGCCGGGCCGCGCAGAATGAGCATGGCGAGCCCCGTCAGGATCAATAGGCCTAGCCCGAAGCTGCCGTTCTTACGCAGCCCCGAGATCCGCATCATGAACTTCGCCTTCTCTTCGGGCCCGAGGTCACGAGACGCGGCCCCCAACGTGGCCATGGCGAAGCTCGTTCCGACGCCCAAAGCCAAGCCGATGAAATGCAAAAAGAGGAGCGAGAGGTACAGCACACGCCACCTCTAACGCACACCGCGCACAGCAGCCAGCGCCTTACGCGCCCTGCCCCAACGAATCCCCGTCAAAACACACTAATTTACAGGCCTGACGCAGCCGCCTTCGCCCTCGCTTCAGCTGCGCTCGAGGGCTCGTCTCGCTCGACGCTCGTCTCGCTCGGCGGCCCCGCTCTGGCGAAGCGCTACAGCGACAGCGCGACCACCACGACGGCGAGGGCTATGCGATAGTAACCGAACGGCTCGAGCCCGCGCCGGCCCAGGTAGCGGACGAAGCCTGCGATCACGAGCCAGGCAACCAGGAACGAGACGAGCAAGCCGACCAGGAGCTGCGCGCCGCCGACACCGTGGACCAAGCCGTGCCGACCTTTGTATACCTCGTACAGGGTCGCCGCCCCGAGCGTGGGCACGGAGAGCAAGAACGAGAACTCGGCGGCGGTCGCGGTGGACAGGCCCGTGAGTTGTCCGGCCACGATCGTGCTCATGGAGCGCGACATGCCCGGCCAGAGCGCGAAGCACTGCCCGCAGCCGATCAAGAGCGCGCGCTTCAGCGTGACGTGCTCGGTGCCGCTCAGGCCTTCGACGTTCCGCGCCTTGCGCATGCGCTCGACCACGATCATCACGATGCCGCCCACCAAGAGCGCGGCCGCGACCGGCATGGGTCCGAACAGCAGCCGCTTGATGGTCTTGCCCAGCAAGAGGCCCGTCACCGCGGCGGGCACGAAAGCGACGACCAGCGCGCCCCACAGCCGCAACGCGTCGGGGTCGCGGGCGAACAACCCCGCCAGTCTGGCCGCGAACAAGCGGCGGTAGTGCACCACGACGGCCAGGATGGCCCCGAGCTGGATCACGATGTCGAACGACTTGGCTCCCTCGTCGACCGAGCCGAGCCACTGGCTCACCAGGATCAAGTGGCCGGTGGATGACACCGGCAAAAACTCCGTCAGACCTTCGACCAGACCCAGCAGCGCGGCGACGAGCAGGCTCACCTCCGCGCGTGTAGCTGCAACGCCCGCTCAGTGTCAAAGCCGGCGCGCGAAAAGGCCGCCGATTCCCGGTCTTGGCGGCATGAGCTAGGCTCGGCGCCGTCATGGATGGGCAAGCGCCGGATTTCAGCTGCGACGAATGGCTCGAGGCCGATGGGCTCGGAGGATTTGCCAGCGGCACGCGCTCCGGCGTGAGGACACGCCGTTATCACGGGCTGCTGCTCTGCTCGCTCAAGCCCCCGCAAGATCGCCGGCTATTGGTGCAAGGCTTCGTGGCTTGGCTCGAGACCCCGCGCGGTCGGGCGGAGCTGTGGCCCCAAGCTTACGCGGGCGGCTACGTTTCTCGGCCCGACGCCGCCGTGGAGCACTTCACCTCCGAGCCGTGGCCCACCTGGCGCCTCCGCACGTCGCTAGGGCCGCTGCTCGAGGTCGAGCTGTTCGTGCCGCACGGCAGGCCCGCGGTGGCCATCCGGTTCCGGCTCGCCGAGCCGTGGCACGAAGCCGTGACCTTGCGGGTGCGCCCGCTGCTCTCGGGGCGAGATTTCCACGCGCTGCAGCACGAGAACCCAGCCTTTCATTTCGGTGCCCAGCGCCAAGGCGAGCTGGTGCGCTTCACGCCGTATCCAGGCGCGCCCGCCGTGCAGAGCCTGAGCAACGCCCGCTTCGAAGCGGCGCCCGACTGGTACCGTCGTTTTTATTACAGCGAAGAGGCGGCGCGCGGGCTCGACGCGGTCGAGGATTTGGCGGCGCCCGGCGTGCTGGAGCTCAGCTTGGAGCACGAGAAGCGCGAGCTGTGGTGGCTGCTACAGGGCGAGGTCAGCGGCGCGCTCGCGGTGCCCATCGAAGGAGCGGCGGCGTTCGTGCAGCTGCTGCGCCGCGGGGAGCAAGAGCGGCGCAGCCAGACGCCCGATGTGCTGGAGCGCGCCGCCACCGCCTACGTGGTGCGGCGCGGCGAAGGCAAGAGCCTGATCGCCGGTTACCCGTGGTTCGGCGATTGGGGACGCGATACGTTCATCGCGCTCCGCGGCATCTGCATGGCCCGCGGAGACTTCGACACGGCGCGCGCCATCTTGTGCGAGTGGGCGGGCGCGGTGTCGGACGGCATGCTGCCCAATCGTTTTTCCGACAACGCCGCCGAGCCTCCCGAATACAACTCGGTGGACGCCGCGCTCTGGTTCGTCGTCGTGGCGCAAGAGCTGCTGGGCCAAGCCTCCCTCGAGCCGGCCGATCGCAAGAAGCTCGAGCGAGCCGCGCTCGAAATCGTGAGCGGCTACGCGCGGGGCACTCGCTACGGCATCGCGGCCGACGCGGATGGGCTGCTGGCCGCCGGAGCGCCGGGCGTGCAGCTCACCTGGATGGACGCCAAAGTCGGCGATTGGGTGGTCACCCCTCGCCGCGGAAAACCCGTGGAAATTCAAGCGCTTTGGCTCAATGCGCTGAGCTACGCGGCCCAGCTCGACCCCGCCTTTCAGGACCTGTGCGCGCGCGCTCGAGAGGCCTTCGGCCGGCGCTTCTGGAACGACAAGCGCGGCATGTTGTTCGACGTGGTCGACGTCGATCACGTGCCGGGCGCGCTCGACCCCGCGTGTCGCCCCAACCAGATCTTCGCCGCGGGCGGCTTGTCCGTAACGTTGCTTTCGCCCGAACGAGCGCGCTCGGTCGTCGACGCCGTGGAGCGCGAGCTGTACACGCCCCTCGGGCTGCGGTCGCTCGAGCGCCATCACCCCGACTATCACCCCCACTATTTGGGCGGCGTGTTGGAGCGCGACGGGGCCTACCACCAGGGCACGGTTTGGCCCTGGCTGATGGGCGCGTTCGTGGAAGCGTGGGTCAAGGTGCGCGGCAGCACGGCGGAAGCCAAGGCCGAAGCCCGAGCGCGCTTCGTTGCTCCGTTGCGGCGCCACCTCGCGCACGCCGGGCTCGGCCACGTGAGCGAAATCGGCGACGCCGACGCGCCCAACCTGCCGCGCGGATGTCCGTTTCAAGCCTGGTCGGTGGGCGAGCTGCTCCGCCTGGAGCGGGGGGTCCTGTGACCGCCCTCGCGCCCCAACTGGGCGATCGCAGCCTCTATCCGGATTTGAAGGCGAGCGCCTACCTGGCCTACGCAGCCGTCGCGCCCGCTTCGAGCCGCGTCAAGGCCGCCGTAGGGCGAGTGCTCGACAGCTACGCCGAGGGCGGTAACGTCGCTTTCTTCGAATGGCTCGAGCAACGCGAGCGCTTGCGCGGCCAATTGGGCCAGCTGGTTGGCGCGCCCGCTGGAGACATTGCCCTGATCTCGGGCACCACGCGCGGTATCACGGACCTGGCGCTGTGCCTTTCGTGGCAGGCGGGTGAGCGCGTGGTGCTGTTCGATGGCGAGTTTCCCGCCAACGTCAGCCCCTGGCAGCACGCCGCGGAGCTCTTCGGTCTGCGCCTCGAGCTCGTGCCCATGGCTCACGCGGTGGAAGACGAAGATTCGTTCCTGGTGCCGCTGGCGAAGTTGCTGGAGAGCGGCGCGCGCCTCGTCGCGGTGAGCGCGGTGCAATTTCAGAGCGGCCTGCGCATGCCGCTCGAGCGCATCGCCGCGCTGTGCCAACGCTACGGGGCGGAGCTGTGCGTCGACGCGATTCAAGCGTGCGGCGTCGTTCCGCTCGACGCCCCCAGCTGTGGCATCGATTACTTGGTGAGCGGAGCGCACAAATGGCTGCTGGGGGCGGAGGGGGTCGGCTTCATGTACGCTCACCCCGAACGCGCCCGCGCGCTCGTTCCCCGCACCGCGGGTTGGCTCAGCCACGAAGACGGCACGCGCTTTTTGTTCGCGGGTAAAGGTGAGCTGCGCTACGACCGGCCCGTCAAGAAAACGCTGCAAATGCTGGAGGCCGGCTCATCGAGCACGCTGGGCTTTGCCGCGCTCGAGGCGGGCATCGAGCCGATCTTGGCGTTGTCTCCGCTCGCCATCTACGAGCACGTGAATCGCTACCTCGATCTGCTGGAGCCGGGCGTGGCCGCGCGCGGGTTTCGCAGCCGGCGCGCCACGTCCAAAGAACGTCGCTCTGGTATTCTCTCGTTCGAGCCACCCGCTGGCGTCAGCGTGGCCGACCTGGTAACGGAGCTGCGAGCCTCGGGCGTCTACGCCAGCACGCCCGACGGCCTCCTGCGCTTCGCCCCGCATTTTCCCAACGCCACGTCTGAAATCGAGACGGTCTTGCGAGCGCTCGACACGGCCCTCGCGGCTATCCACAGGGTCTAGCGCGGGGCGCGCATTGTTTCCGTCGTATGGCGTGACGGGCGCCCGAGAGCGCGCTAAGCCACGCACGCCAACATGGAAGCCGAGCTCGCCCAAGGCACCGAGCGCGTCATCAACGAGCAGCGCCGTATCTTCTACGACGGTTACTGGATCCGCGCTTACGACGTGCCGGCCGATCGCTGGCAGGCCAAGCGCCAGCTGATCGACGCCATGACCCGGCGGCTGTTCCAGCATACCGAGCCAGGCATCAACATTCCGGGCTCGCGCGCCGACGAGGCCCGCGCCGCTTACGACTCCGAGACCGACCCGGCTCGCAAGCGCGTCAAAGGCGCCATGTTGGCGGGCGCCCTCTTCAACCGCGCCACCGACATCTTCACCAAGCTGGTCGAGCTGGAGGCCGCCGGCATTCGCATCCAGTCCGACAACGCTTTGATGCGCCAATGCGGCCAACACCTGCAAGAAGCGCTGGAGCTGGGAAAGACGGTGCGCCACCGCAGCGGCGAAGAGGGCATCGACGAGCTGTGGGGCGAGCCGTTCAAGGCCTTCGCTTACCCGATCGAGAAATTCTACGAGAGCCGCTACATCAAGATCGCGCTGACCATGCGCGGCATCGACGAGATCGCCGAGGCCGTCTACGAGACCTTCAACAGCCAGCCGCTCTTCGCCGGCATCGAGCCCTTGATCTGGAATTTTGCCAAAGCGGCCAAGGTCAACTGCGAGACGCTGCGCGACGACCCGGATATCTTCGAGGTTTGGGCAGATTTCGTGGTCGCCAGCGACAAGCTCGCCAGCTACGGCCCCGAGCGCGGCACCACCGACGCCGAACGCTACCTGCTGGAACGCGGCCAGCGTCTGCTCAACAACGCTCGCGAGCTGGTGCTCGCCATCACGCGCGCCCGCGTGCCCATGCCCACCAGCTCGCGCAATTTCATCGACCGCTGTCGCGCCTACAAGCTTGCGCTCAGCTCCGGCGACGTCGAGCCCCAACCCGAGTCACTGCGGGCGGGCTCGCTGGGCTTCGCGTTCCCGAGCTGACGCCGTCGCCCACGGGTCAGCGCAAGGCGCGCAGCTGCGGAGCCAGCTCCTCGAACCAAAGATCGAGGTACTCGGCGTTACTGGCGGAGGCGTGAGGCGTCAGGGCCAGGTTAGGCGCGTCCCACAGCGGAGAATCGGCGGGCAGCGGCTCTTGCTGAAAAACGTCGAGGAAGGCGTGAGCGAGCGCGCCCGATCGCAGGGCCAGCACGAGGGCGGCTTCGTCGACGGCGTTGCCTCGACCCAAATTGTAGAAGCCGGCGCTCGGGCGCATGGCGCGAAATTCTGCCGCCCCGAACAGGTGATCGGTGCCGCTCTCGGCCGGCAGCGTGGCCACCACGTGGTCCGCGTGGCCCAGCAGCTGCGGCAGCTCGCCGATGGTGTGGACGGAGTCGGCGGGGCCGCTGTCGTCCGTGAGCCGGCGCTTGACCCCGACCACGCTCACCCCGACGGCCTTCAGCAGGCGCGCGCATTCGCGTCCGAGCGCGCCGTAGCCGACGATCAGCGCCTGCTGCCCCGCCAGCCGGCGCGTCGTCGAGTAGTGATCGCGGCCGTAGCGGTGCGCGCGTTGCTCGGCGAGCGCCAAATCGAAGCGGCGCGTGAAGAACAGCACCATGGCCAGCAGCGACTCGGCCATGATCTTGCCGTGAAAGGCCCCGTGGACGACGCGCACGCGGCCCGTGGGATCGGGCTGTACCTTCTCTTTGCCGGCGGCCGGGGTGGCTACGAACCGTAGCCGGGGTGCGAGCCGGTACCACGCCGCGGAGAAGCGCCAAACCAGCGCGGCGTCGGCCTCCGGCAGTTGCTGCAGGAGCTCGGCCTCGCTAGGCGCGACGACCCATTGGTGCTCGGGGTAACGCGCTCGCAGCGCCTCGAGCTGCTCGGGCGAGGGCGCGAAGGCCCGAACGGTGTGCGGTAGCGAGAGAACGACCTTCATGGAGCTCCGCGGCGGGTCGGCGCCAGCGGCAAGATCAAAAATTGAGCTTGCGAAAGATGAACGACGGCAGCAGCCGAACGATCAAGGCTACCAGGGCCCAGCGCGCCGGCACGAAAGCGGAGCGGCTGTTGCCCTTGCGAGCCAGGGCGAGCGATTGGGCCGCCGCTTTTTCGGGAGAAATGAGCCAAAACAGCCCCTTCATGCCGCGCGTCATGGCCGTGTCGACGAAGCCAGGCTTGATGGTGACGACGTTGACCCCGTAGCGCGAGCAGCGGTTACGCAGCGACTCCAGGTAGGTGGAGAGGGCGGCCTTGGTCGTGCAATAGGCGGGGTTACCGCGCCGGCCTCGCTCGCCCGCGATGCTGGAGATGCCCAAGATGGTGCCGGCCTTCGCCGCCTCGAAGCGGGCCGCGGCCTGGTTCATCCAAGCCATGGCCCCCAGCAAGTTCACGCTGACCATGGCGCGATCTTTCTCGAACGTGTACTCGCTCTCCTCGATCTTCGGCATCACCCCCGCGGCGTAAATCAAGCCGTCGACGGGCCCCAGCTCGCGCTCGATGCGCTCGAACAGCGCCGGCACTTCGTCCACGTTGCCGACATCGTGCACGAACGGGCGCAGCTTACCCGGTAGCTCGGCGGCCAGGCGACGAAGCTCGACCTCACGACGCGCCACGATCGCGACCTCGGCGCCCGCCTGCGCCAGCTGACGCGCCATTGCTTCACCGATACCGGACGAGGCGCCCACGACCACCACGCGGGACAGGCTGGCGCTCATTGGCCCGCCCTCCGTAGCAGGATGCGCGCGGAGCTAGGACGGCGAAAGGACTGACGAAACAGGCACGAAACCACGGCCGCGCATACCATACGAGCGCCGCCGCCGCCACCGCCCGCGGACGCTCGTAAACGCGCACGACCCGCTTGGACAACTCGAAAGCTCGCGGGTTAGGCTAGGCGCTCTTCGCCCCATGACCCTGTTCGCCATCCTCGCGCTCGGCTTCTTCCTCGGCATGCGCCACGCGACCGACTCCGATCACGTGATCGCCGTGACGACGATCGTGAGCCGCGCTCGTAGCGCGCGGGCGGCGCTGTGGATCGGGGCTCTGTGGGGCCTCGGGCACAGCGCGACCATCCTGACCGTCGGGGGCGGCATCGTGCTGTTCGGTTGGGTCATCCCCCCGCGCCTCGGCCTATCGATGGAGATGTCGGTGGCGGTGATGCTGATCGTGCTCGGCGCCATGAATTTGAGCGGCGCGCTCTCGCGCATCAATCAGCTCGCCCGCCGGCACCAGCACGCCGGCGAAGAAGAGGAAGCGGCCGTTCCTCACGCCCACTTCCACGTGCGTGGGCCGCTGCGGCCGCTAGCCATCGGCGTGGTTCACGGCTTGGCCGGCTCCGCCGCGGTCACGCTGCTCGTCTTGACCACGATCAAGAGCGCGGGCATGGCGCTCTTCTACCTGGCTATCTTCGGCGCCGGCACCGTGGCCGGCATGATGCTGCTCACCCTGGCCATGGCCTTGCCCATCAGCGCGCTCTCTCACCGCTACCAGAACGCAGAGCACTTGCTGGCGCGCGTCACCGGCCTGGTCAGCATCGCCTTTGGGTTGTTCCTCGCGTACCGCATCGGCGTCGCTGATGGCCTGCTGTTCGGCGTCCCCCATTGGTCTCCGCGCTGACCTCTGGCTACTCGGTCAGAATCTTGGCTAAGCTCGGCGCCTCATGCAGCGCCCGCGTTGTTCGGTCTTCATTGCCACTAGCCTCGACGGTTACATCGCTCGCCCCGACGGCACCTTCGATTTCTTGTCCATCGTCGAGCATCCGGACGAAGACTACGGCTTCGCCGAGTTCTTCGCGACCGTCGACGCGCTCGTGATCGGCCGCAACACTTACGAGACGGCCCTGGCTTTCCCCGAGTGGCCCTACGCCGGCAAGCGCTGCGTCGTGTTGACCCACCGCGAGACGCCCTCGGTTCACGGCGAGCAATTTTTCGCGGGTGAGCCGGCGGCGCTGGTCGAGCAACTCGGGCTGTCGGGCGCGCAGCGCCTGTACGTGGACGGCGGGGCCGTGATCCGCCAGTTTTTGGCCGATGGCTTGATCGACGATTTGACGGTGTCGATCGTCCCGGTGTTGCTCGGCCAAGGCGTCGCGCTGTTTGGCCCCGAGGTGCCGGAGCAGCGGCTGAGCCTGGCGTCGAGCAAAGCGTACGAGTCCGGCTTGGTACAACTTTGCTACAGCCGCGCCCGGGCCGAACCGTAGACGCAAACAACCCTATCGGGTGGAGCCAGCCCGACGCCAATCGGCTACGTTTTTCGACGTGGCATGACGAGCTCGCATCTCGATTTCAGAGAGCTATTCGAGCAGGCGCCGGCGCCTTACTTGGTGCTGACTCCCGCGCTCGGCATCGTAGCCGCGAGCGACGCCTATCTGCGCGCCACCAAGACGACCCGCGAGCAGATCTTGGGGCAGAGCCTGTTCGATGTTTTTCCGGACAATCCGGCCGAGATCGCCGCCAACGGCGTGAGCAACCTGCGCGCTTCGCTCGAGCGCGTGCTGCTACACGGGGTGCCCGACACCATGGCGGTGCAAAAATACGACATTCGCCGGCCCGAAAGTGAGGGCGGCGGCTTCGAAGAGCGACACTGGAGCCCCGTCAACACGCCGGTGCTGCGCGGCGGGCGCGTGGCCTACATCATCCACCGCGTCGAGGACGTCACGGATTTTGCTCGCCTGCAGAGCCGCGGCAACCTGGCCATACTGGAGAGCGACAAGCTACGTTCGCAGGTGACGCAGATGGAGCGCGAGCTGTTCGCGCGCGCCCAGGAGCTGCAGCTCGCCAACGAGCAGCTGCGAGCGCGCCACCTGGAGCTGGAAGGTCGGGTGGAGCTCACGGCGGAAGAGCTGGCCCAGGCGGTCAACGCCCGCCAAAAGACCGAAGATGCGCTCAAGCGCAGCGAAGACCAGCTGCGCCAAGCGCAAAGGCTGGAGGCAGTGGGGCGACTGGCCGCCGGTATCGCCCACGACTTCAACAACCTGCTGAGCGTCGTGCTCGGCTACGCCGAAGAGCTACTGCAAGAGCTCCCGGCGGCGGGGCCAGGCTACCAAGAGGTCGGAGAAATCAAGCGGGCCGGCGAGCGCGCTTCGGACCTGGTGCGGCAATTGCTCATCTTCAGCCGCCAGCAGCTGCTGGCGCCCCAAGTGCTGGATTTGAACGACGTGCTCGAAAACATCGGGCGCATGCTGGCGCGCTTGGTCGGTGAACAGATCGAGCTGGCCTTCGTGCCAGGGGCAGCTCTCGGCGCGGTGAAGGTAGACCCGGGCCAAATCGAGCAAGTGGTGGTCAATTTGGTCGTCAACGCGCGCGACGCGATGCCCGACGGAGGCAAGCTCACCATCGCGACCAGCAACGTGGAGCTGGACGAAACCTACGCCGCCGAGCATCTCGCGGTGGTGCCGGGCCCGCACGTGCTGCTCAGCGTCAGCGACACTGGCGCCGGTATGGATCGCGACACGCAGCAGCACATCTTCGAGCCGTTTTTCACGACCAAAGCCGCAGGCCAAGGCTCTGGCTTGGGGCTCTCGACCGTCTTCGGCATCGTCAAGCAGAGCCACGGTCACATCTGGGTCTACAGCGAGCCGGCCCACGGCACCACGTTCAAGATCTATTTGCCCCGCGCAGATCGCGAGAGCGTACGCACACCGCCACCAGTCGTCGCGCCCAGCGGTAGCGAAACCATCCTGCTCGTCGAAGACGAGCCGCAGGTCCGAGCCATCGTGAAGCGGGCGCTAGAGCGGGGCGGCTACGCCGTGCTGAGTGCCAGCGGCCCCGAAGAAGCGCTGCGTATCTGCGAGACCACGCTCACGCGTATCGATCTGCTGCTGACCGACGTGGTCATGCCCCAGATGAACGGCCGCGAGCTGGCCGAGCGCGTGCGCGTGCTCAGACCCTCGAGCAAGACGCTGTTCATGTCGGGCTACACCGACGACGCCATCCTGCGACACGGCGTCCTGGACGAAGGCGTGCCCTTTTTACAAAAGCCCGTGACGCCCAGCAATTTGACCCGCAAAGTCCGAGAAACCCTGGACGCGCCGCCGCGCCCTTGACGGCCATCGCACGGGGTGGCCATCGCACGGGTCGCGATCGCACGGGGTGGCCAGGAACCGCCTACGAAAGCTTCTGCGAGTCAGGCTGCGATTTGGCAGCCCTAGTTTCGTTCCGAGATTTTCCAAGAGTTTTTCACAAGAAGGTCGAAAGGAAGGAAGGGAGAATTTGGGGCGCGAGGGGGTTCCGCGCGACAAGACGCGCGCGAGGGGTTCCGCGCGGCAAGAGTCAGTTCGGTATCGAACTGACTTTTACGTCGCGCGAGGGGTTCCGCGCGGCAAGAGTCAGTTCGGTGTCGAACTGACTTTTACGCCGCGCGAGGGGTTCCGCGCGGCAAGAGTCAGTTCGGTGTCGAGCTGACTTTTACGCCGCGCGAGGGGTTCCGCGCGGCAAGAGTCAGTTCGGTGTCGAACTGACTTTTACGTCGCGCGAGGGGGGTTCCGCGCGGCAAGAATCAGCTCAGTATCGCGGAGTCGAGCTGATTTTGCGACGTGAAGAGGGCGGCGCGGACAGGCGCGAGTCGCGGGGTGGGGCTGACTCTTGCGGCAGGCTCAGGCGCTCAGCTCGCCTTCAATCGAGGCTTCCAGGATGAGCGCGGCGTTGGCTTGGGTCAGAAGCGCTTGAAGGTCGCGCGAAAGGTCGGGCCAGCCCGCGCCCAGCTGCTGCTGGCTTCTGAGGTGCGCCAGCGACTGCTCGAGCAGGCCCAGCTTGAGCTCGATTTGGCGCACGGCGTCGCTCAGGTGCGACTGCTGCTCGATCTTGCGCTGCGTTAGCTTGATCGCTTGATGGATCGTGAAGCGAAGGCCCAGGTCCTTCTCGGCGGCGTAAGCTCGAGAGAGGCGCGCGACCTCCTGCTCGGGCGGCGCCAGCTGCAGCTCGGCCAGGCGTTGGCCGAGCCGTTCTTGCATTTGGCAGAGCCGTAGAAAGACGGGGCGCAGCCCTTCGAGCTCGCCCAGGAGCGCGCGTTCGGATGGGCCTCCCGCCCGCGCTTCCGCGTGCAGCACGATCCAAGAGACGTACTGGCCGACGGCTAGCAGGCGCGCGTTGTGCTCGGGCGAGAGGCTACGCATACCGAGCATGACTTCGTCGTCGAGCCGCGCGCGCTGCTCGCTGTCGACGCGGTGCTCTACTCGGCGGCGAAAGGCCGGCAAGCGTGATCCAATTCCCAGCCATGCCAGCTCGGCGCCCACGCCGAGCAGCAGCGGAGCCAGCGAGGCCGAAGCGAGCGAATACAGAGCAGAGCCGCCCAGCAAGATCAGGTTGTATTGGGAGTAGAAAGCGGTGGAAACGAAGTGGGGCTGGGCGTGAGAGGTCATGGCTCAAACCTTGTTCCGGCGAATGAACAGCACGTCGGTGCGCCGATTCAGCGCGCGCCCGTCCGGAGTCTTGTTGCTGGCGACCGGCACCGCCGAGCCATTGCCTCGGGACACCAGGCGGGACGCAGGAATGCCGCGGCTGACCAGGTAGGTGACGATGGCGGCCGCGCGCTGCTCGCTCAACGCCTGGTTGGCGGGCGCGTCGCCCACGCTGTCGGTGTTGCCTTCGACGCGCGCGTACATGCCGCCCGCGATCTGCAGCTGAGGTAGCACTTGCTGGTTGAGGAGGGCGATGGCTTCGGCCGAGAGCTGGGCCGTGCCGCTGTCGAAGCTGATGGAAATCGGTTTCGTGAAGAGCGCGGCGCCGGTGCGCGCCACCTCCAACGGCTCGGGCGCGTCTAGCTTGGCCACGGGCTTCCCGGCCGCCTCCCAGATTGCCTTCACGGCGCGGTCGTCGCGCACGACCACGGGCGCGAAGCGATCTTTGATTTCGGCCTCGGGATAGTTGATCCAGATGCTGTCGGCCTGGTTGTACACGCGGTCGAAGCCGGGCGCGCTGCCGTCGAGCCCGAACAGGCTCACGTTGTCTTGGAGGTTCGTCCATTTGGCCCAGCTGAGCGCCGCCAGCGTCTGCTGGTAGCCAAGCTCGTCACGGAAGCGCGGCGCCACCGTCGAGATGAGCTTGGCCGCAGCAGGCCGATCGCGCTCTCCGGCAGCAGCCGCCGCAAAGAAAGTACGGGCCAGCTTCTGCGCCACGTCTTGGTGCTGATCCAGATAGTCTTTGCGCGCGAGCAAGGTGTCGGCCACGAGCTCGGTCGCGTCCGCGGTCGAGAACAGGCGGTGCGCGCCCGGGCGGCTGGCGAGCGCCAAGGTCACGTCCGGCTCCCACAAGCAGGCGACGTCGACTTCTTTCTTCTCGAACAGGAGGCGCGCATACGTAAAATCGTCCATCGAGAATTTGGTCGCCTTGCGCACCTCCGCCACTTGCTCGCGCGTCAGGCGCGAGTTGGTGATCATGAACTCGAACACGGTGTGGTCCGGCGAGAACATCAAGACCGCCGACTTTCGACCCAGAATGTCCTCGACCTTTTGCACCTCTTTCGTGGCCACGCAAGCGTCGCCCCCGCGCGACCAATCGATCTGCAGAAAGGCCCTGGCTTCGACGTTCTGCGCGCGATAACCAGCCAGCGCGATGGGCAGCTCATCGACGGTTTGCCAGACGAAGTCCACGTCCCCCGTCTGCAGCGCCTTGTTCTTGCTGGCTGCGTCTTCGATGAACACGATCTCGACGTCTAGCCCCTCTTTGGCCGCTATCGAGCCGGGCTGGGTGCGCAGCCCGCCCGCTCCGACCACGAGCCCCATGTGGCCCGGCCATTGCGAAAGCGCGACGCGCACGGGGCGTGCTTTCGACCCGCTGTCTTTGGACGGCAGAGCCTTGGACGCGCTGGCGAGCGGGGCCGCACCAGCCAGCGTTCGCGGCGCGTTGCTGGGTGAAGCGGCCGCTTTGCCCGGCGCCGGCTCAGCGCTGGCTTGCAGCATGCCGCCGTAGGTTTGGTAGGCCTTCACGCTCGAGCCGAGCAGAATCGTAACGATCAAGAATTTGGAGAGAGCCGTCAGCTTTTGCATCGAAGCGTTTGAGCGAGCTTCTCTCTACTCACCGCTCTCGAGCAAGACTTTGACCCCGCTCGAGCCACATGAAACACCCGTGAAAACAAGGCGGTGGCGTCGCTTGTCAAATCGAAACACTCACGACATCATGTCGTCATGAGGTCGCGGCCGTGACCTATTCGATTGTCGGCGCCGACACCAAGACGCGCGAGGTAGGCGGCGCCGGCACGTCGTGCCTCACGGGTGACGACGTTTACGTCATCTATCGCGGCGTACCAGGGCACGGCGTCGTCCACGCGCAGGCCTACTACACCATCGCCGCGCGCGATCGCGCCGCAGAGCTGCTCGCTTTGGGCGACACGCCGGTAGACGTGCTGGACGCCATCACCCTGCCCTCGTTCGACGACAAGATCTCCATTCGTCAGTACGGCGTGGTGGACGCGCGGGGCCTGACGGCCGGGTACACGGGCACCGGCACCACGGCCTACGCGGGCGACCATCAAGGCGCTGTCGGGCAGTTTGCCTACTCGGTGCAGGGCAACATCTTGACGTCGGCCAAAGTGTTGGAGCAGGCCGGCTCTGCGTTCGAGCAAGGCGGGTGCGACTTGGCCGAGCGCTTGATGCTCGCGCTGGAAGCGGGCGCGCACTCTGGTCAGGGCGACAGTCGCTGCACCAGTCGGGGCATCCCTTCCGATTCGGCCTTCTTACAGGTCGAACGGCCAGAGCTTGGCGAAGGCGACTACCTGTCGCTCCACGTCGAGAGCTCGGGCGACGAGAATCCGTTGCCCCAGCTGCGAGCCAAGCTCGAAGCGTGGCGCGTCCAGCACCCGTGCCCCGCGAGCCCCGCAGCGGTCACGGCGGGCCGTCACGATAGCGGCTGTGGTTGCGCCGTCGCTGGCGGCCACCTGGGCGACGCGGGCGCGTTGCTAGTCGGCGGCTTGCTGATCGTCGCTTGGCGGCGGAAGCGGGCGCCCAGTGAGCTCGGCCCAATCGATTCGGCGTGACAGCAGGCGCGCGCGGCGGTTCCAAGCTGCCACCAAGCTCAGCTGCCCGCAGACGAAGTACATGGCCGTGAGCAGCCCCGGCATCATCCAGACCGAAGGCCGATAGCCGGCGCCCACGTGCTGCAGGAGCCCCAACGTCACGTTGCCCAGCATGCCGAAGAACCCGCCCAAGATGCCCGATATGGTCAAGGCGCGCCCGACCGTCAGTACCTGGTGTCGGTCCGGCCGCAAGAACAAGAGCGGCCCCCACATGTCGTCCCGGTCGTTCAGCTCGTTGAGCCGGTCGTCGGCTCGAAAGGTGCGATTGTCCATGGCGCCGCTAGACGCCAAAACGGCCGCCCGCCTCGCCGGCTTAAGGGCGCGCGGCGCGCAGACGCCGCACGGCCTCGCGGGCGCCATCGACATGCTGGCTGGCCCGCAAAGCGCTGTCGAAAACGGCGGCTATTTTTCCCGAGCGATCGATGACGTAAGTGATGCGCGCCGAGAGGCCCAGGATGTCACGAACCATGGAGGTAGCGCCGTAGAGGCGCGCCAAATCTCGCTGTGGATCCGGCACGAGCGGAAACGTGATGCCATGCTCCTGCGCGAAACGGTCGTGCGTCTCCGCGTCGTCCACCGAAACGCCCACGACCTCCGTGTCACCCGAGCGGAGCACGGCGTAGGCGTCGCGGAAGCCGCACGCTTCGCGCGTGCACACGGCGGTGAAGTCGCGCGGGTAGAAGTAGAGCACCAGGTTCTTCTCGGCCAAGATGCCGTGGAGCGACAGCGCGCGGTCCTGACCGGCCTGCCGCGCGGTGACTTGGAATTCGGGGGCCTGGTCGCCAACCTTCAAGCTCATGACTGAGTGGTGTATGGCGCCTTTGCGAGTGAAGCGAAAGTAGGCACGTGTAGTCCAGGGCCCCGAGCCCCGGCTTCGTCGCGCAATCCTTCGCCAAGTGCGCCGAGCCCGCGTGCGGCCCCCGCGGAGGAACCTGCGTCCACCACCTGCGCGATCCCGCAGGCGTCGGCGGATGCACCCTCGGCCGCTAACGAGCTCCGCTACCCGTCGGCCGCTCGAGCGCCGCTCCCCTCCCGCAGCGGTAAAGCGCCGCAGCCCCCGCCCAGCACCACCTCGCCGCCACCGCCCCCCGGCCCACCGCTCAAAACCCCCAAAAACGGCCCCCCAGGCCCGCGTCACGCGAGCGTCGAAACCCCGTTGACCGCCCCGGCTTTTCGTGGGAGATACCCGCTCCCTTCGGTACCCCCGAGGGGCCGGAAACTCCGGGCCATTAGCTCAATTGGTAGAGCAGCGGACTCTTAATCCGTTGGCTCGCAGTTCAAGTCTGCGATGGCCCACAAATAAGGACGGCGCCCGACGAGAGTTAGGGCGCCGTTACCGGTTTGTGCTCCCCACGCTGGGATCAACTTGGGATCAGTTGGGATCAGGCGTTTGATCCCACGCCCTTCGGAGTTGATCCCAGAGCGCGAAGCTCCGGGATGGCATCGTGGCGCGGAGCGAAGTCGCCGAGCTGCAACTCGGCGGCGGAGCGAGCGGCGCGCTTGTACCGGTAGATCATCGCGCTGGTCGTGTGGCCGGTCCTGTCCGTGCTCCAGGCCTCGCTCTTGCCGAGCGCGAGCTTGATCGTGACGAAGGTCCCGCGCAGGTCGTGGGCTCGAAAAGCGATCCGCTCCTTGGTCTGTTCGAAGAGCTCTTCACGATCGACGCCGGTCTCGCGCAGACGCGCTCGGAGCTCACGAGCAGCTTCGTAGCGGTCGATCTTGCTCCCAGCTGCGTCGACCAGCACAGCACGACTCGGCCTTGCCTTGCGGGCCAAGAGCTTTTTCCAGCGAAGGAGGGCCTCCCTAACGTCGGGCGACAAGGCCCAGACCCTCGGCTCGTCCGTCTTGTTCCGATCGAGACGTACGACGCCGACGTCCAGGTCCAAGTGCCGCCACTCGAGATTCAGAGAGAAAATCTCGCCGCGCTCTACACAGTCGTTGCGACCTGCATCGCCCACGAGCTCGATCCGTTCGCGTACTTGACCGACGTCTTGATGCGCCTGGACTCGACCTCGGCTGACCGCATCGACGAGATTTTGCCGCAAAACTGGGCAGCCCGGCCGCCGTAAGTCAAGAACGGCCGTCGGCGTCGCGAACCATGACGTTCGGAGGTCTCACGTCGCGATGAAGCACACCTTGATCGTGAGCGTACTGCAGTGCCTCCAGATCCTCGAGCATCGCCCGAACGCGGTCTTCGAAGGTCATCGACCCGGCTACGTCATGGATCGGTTTCCCTTGCACTAGGTCCATGACCAAGAACGGAACTTTGTCGTCGGTGAATGCCGCCCCGACCAGCGAGACGATCGCGCGGTGCGAAAGCCGGCCCGTCGCCTCGACCTCCCGGAAAAAACGCTGCTGTCCATCTTCAAGGCCGGCGAACGGGAGCGGGTCCAAAATTTTGATCGCACACAGCAGGTGGGGCGGTTCATTCGGCATCGCGGCGTAGACCGCCGAAACCGCCGGAACCAACGACTCTCTGCAACGTGAAGCCCTTCACTCTGTCCGGGCGCTCCACGTCACCGACCTTCAACGACGAGCTCGTTTCTTCCGTCATTCGGCTCCAAGCAGCTCTCGCAGCTTCGCCACAGAGCGCACGAGCCCCTGGTCCCGAAGCGTTTCAAGCAGCTCAGCAACGGAACGAGGCGGATTCTTCAAAGCGGCTGCCTGCTGACTGACCACGGACGCGACGAGACCAGGGGCGAGGTCGATTGCGTCGAGGATAAAATCGTCAGGGTGCTTGGCTTCAACGTTGTACGAAGCCAGCCTTGCGACAGGGAAGTCCGCCAAGTTGAAGGTGACGATGGTCTGCGCACCGGCTCTGATGGCTGCGGCCAAGACGTGCCGGTCGTCGCGGTCTGGAAGCTCAATGCCATCGATGAGAGCTTCGAAGCCCGACACCATGCAATCAGGCACCGCTTTCCTCATGAGCTCGCGCGTCCGCTCGAGCGCTTCGGGGCGCAGATCCGTGCGGTTGGCCAAGATATTGCGAAAACACTCGTCGAGAATGGCTTCGGACCAGCGCGCGCGAACGATGCTCTTGTTGGCCAGCCGGATGAGCAAGTCGCGCAACGGCGCGGGGTACAGAACGCAGGCGTCGTAGAGGACGACGAACGCCATTGCTGCCTAGTACCCCAAACCGTGCTTCTCGGCCTCGGCCGTCAACTCGTCGAGAATGCTTTGTCGACGCGCCTCTTCCTTCTGCTTGTGCGCGATGAGATCCGCAGCGAGCACCCGACGATGAGTCCCCACTAGACGGAACGGGATCTTCTGCTCATCGAGAAGCTGCACAAGAAACGGCCTCGAGACGTTGAGCAAATCAGCCGCCTGCTGCGTCGTCAGCTCTGCGTGGACCGGTACGATAGTAACGGCATTGCCGTTCGCCATCTGTCCGAGGATCTCGAGGAATAGCTCGAACGCTTCTCGCGGAACCGCCACTGCAACGGCCTTGCCTTCCCCCTCAGGGCGAACCTCGACCGTTCGGGAAGCCTTCCGCCGTGGCAGTGCCGACAAGGCTCGAAGGGCGATCTTCGCCTCCTCCGAAGCCTTGGAAGTAGGCAGCTTTACTGGGGAAGTTTGCATAGCGAGACAAGGGTAGCGCAAAACGAAATAAGTGCAACAATCGAAATATTCGAAATGGGACCACCGCCCATCAATCACGTCCTCATTGAGACTGCTTCAGGCATCACGCTCCAGGGCGCGGCGTTGGTCGACCTTCACCAGCATCTAGGCGATGGGATCACGGGCATTCAAGCGTTAGTCCACTACGAGGCCAAGGCGCGTATGCTCCTCTCAGAGCGCCCCGAAGCGAGCTCGACGGGCGATGAAGCCATCCTTCAGGATGCCCCTGGTGAAGTCCCTTCGGAGCTGCCATCGTGAAAACCGAGCAAGCCTCGACATGCGATCGATGTGACCTCTGACCTTGGAAGGAGTGTGCGCATCTTCCTGGACGAACCTTGCATCTACGGTCGCGAGGCTCACCGTCAGGGATCGACCGCCTCGGTCGTGCTCTCGAGCACGTAGCCGCGAGGGTGCCAGACGTAGCGGTGGGTTACCCACGTTCCCGGACCGAGCCGCTCTGTGCCGAACAGGTCCTTGAAGCCGGGCCTCGTGAAGGCGGGGTCCACCGAAATATCGATGCCCTGATAGGTGAGCACCAGGTTCGGAGCTTGCCCGTTCAGAACGAAGACGCCGTAGATTCGGGTCATGGCTTCGTGCAACGGCCCGACGATGCAACCCAACGTGCGTGGCGCGTCGCGCAGAACAACTACGTCGCGAAACCTCAGATTCTCGAGAAATTCTTGCGCCGTGCAGGGCTCTTCTTGACAGATGTAGCCACGAAACTCCTCATCGAGAATCAGCTCTTCCGCGATGGCTCGCCGCACGCGGCTATCGGCGCAGGCGTCGCTCGCGCCGCCTTCAGGTGGGGAAGCGTGCGCAGCCGCGTTGGCCGGCGTTGGCATCGCGGTGTCTGCGGTGGGGGAAGGTGCGTGCCTCGTTGGCTGCGCTGAAAGCTGCAGGGATGGCGTGGAAGCTCGCTCCTTCGCGCCGGCGGCATCGATGGGCACGTGGCTCCGGTTGCACGCGCTCATCCACGCAACGGCCACCAGCGCAAGGACGGGGGGGACGCGCATCTTTCAGGGCCTCTGATGGTCGCAGGGCTCGGCGCTCCTCGGGCTGCTCATCGCGGGCGGGGGGCTTGCTCGAAGGCAGAGGCGCCCTGGCGTGGCCCATCCTCGCTCGCCTCGAGGTTCGGGAACGCGATGACCCAGCGCGAGCCTTGCCCGGTCTCGCTCGTGACCTCGACGTGCCCGCCGAGCTCGCGAACCACGTTGGCCAGCGACGCCAGGCCCATGCCGCGGCCCGAAGTGTCGGTGACTTGGTCGCGCGTGGAGAAGTCCGGAGACAACATGGCCTCCACCAAGTCGGCGCGCGTGCTCAGCGGGCGGCCGCGTTGCGCGCAGCGCTCGCGAATGGCCTGCCAATCGATGCCACGACCGTCGTCTTCGACCTCGACTCGGTAACCTGAGCCGCCAACTCGCCGCGTCGCCAGCCGTAGTTTGCCGGCTCGGGGCTTACCGGCCGTCGCGCGCTCGTCCGCGTCTTCGATACCGTGGTCGACGGCGTTGCGCACCACGTGGACCACTTCGGACCAGAACGGAGCCCAGCGCCCCGGCTCGAGCCGCGCATCGTCGGCGTCGATTTCGACCTCGAGCGCGGCCTTACCGAGCCGCGCCGCGAGGGCCTGCGCGTGCTGCGCGAGCCGGCCGAGGTGGCGCTCGCTCGACTCCCAGCGCAGCCGCCGAATCTCGTCGACCAACTCCAACGCGGACATTCCGCTTCCGGCGCGGGCTTGCAGCGACGCGATGTCCTGCTCCGAGATTTCGATGGCAGAGCGGAGCTGCTCGGCGGCCACACCCCGCAGGGTATGGCGAATTTCCGTCCAACGAGCGCCGAGCCGCCGCAGTGACTGCTGGCAGCTCTCGCCGCGCGCGAGCTCGGTCTCGGCGATGTGGCAGATCTCGAACAACAGCTGGAGACCCATGGTGGCCGCGTTGCCTTTGAAGGTGTGGAGCAAGCGCTTTTGCTTGGCGCGGTCGGTGCTTTCGCGCATCAGCTCTTCCAGAATGCGCTCGGATTCGTCGCAGAACATGGAAAAGCCGTTGCGATCGCGCATGAGCGCGACGAACGCGGCCAACAGCTCCCGCTGCGCGGCGTCTTCCCGGGCGCGGGCCAAGTGCTCGGTGACGTCGTCGATGACCAGCAACAACCCGAGCAACTCGCCGTGCTCTTCCACGGTCAGGTAACGACAATCGAATTGGCGCGCCCCGCGCTCGAGGCGCGTGGGCATTTGGGCCAGGCACAGCTCCCGCGGGAGCATGTCCTCGCGTAGGCCCTCGAGCCCGAGCGCGAACAAAACCCTGAATCGCTCGTCGGCCGCCACGTGCTCGACGAACTTGGGGCTGTCCGTATAGGCGCCGAACCACGCGTCGGCGGTGCGCGAGCGCTCGGGCGCGAGGCGCCCCTGCAAGTCGACGGTCAAGAGCGCCTGATCGACGGTATCGAGCACCAGCCGCAGCTCTCGATTCCTTCCCGCCAGCTCCCGGGTGCGGTCGCGCACCCGCTGCTCCAAGCTCTCGTTCACCTGGCGCAGGTGCTCGGCCGCGCGACGCAGCTCGCGGTCGCGCTCTTCCAGGCTTTCGTTGGCGGCGCGCAGCTGGTTCCGCTCGCCCTCCAGCTCGGCGATCAGCAGCGCATTTCCCAACAGAGACTGCACGAGCTGGGCGGCGTTCCCGAAATGCGCCACGTCACTCTCGGCGAACGGAGACTGAAAGACCGCCTTCGTGGCGTCGAAGCCCGCCGCCAGCAAAATGGGCGCTTGATGGGAGCGCGCGATGCAGCTCCACATGAAGCGATGCAGCCCCAAGACCTCCGCCAAAGCCATCACGCCGGGGGCGGCCCCGTTCGGCTCGTTGCAGTAGCCGGTGGGCTGGGCCTCGAGCAGCGCCCGTGCCGCCGCCGGCATGGAGCGCGGCGGCCCGGCCGGTGAAAGGGCGTGCAACTCGTCGGAGCGCACGTCCAGCAGGAGCACGCGTTGCAAGCGCAGGCGGCCGACCATGAGCTTGCGAATGCCGTCCCAAGCGCGCGCCAGCGAGCCATCACGGCCCGAGAACAGCGCCGGCAGCGCCTGGCCGATGCTGAGCCAAACGCCGATCTGCTCTTGCTTCAGGCGCAGCTCGAACAGCTCGCGCTCGCGCTGGAGCAGGAGCCGCGCCTTGTCTCGCAGTTGCTGGTCGTCGCTGGTCAAGAGAAAACCGAGGATGGGCGCCGACCGGAGCGGCTACTCCCAGAGCATGTATCAGCTCTGCTCGTCGGTGAACACGACCAGCGGGTAGGTGTAGTTGTGAAATGCCGGCCGCCCGGCGCAAGGCCCGATCTCACCCCAAGCCATCATCCCGAACCAAGGGGCTTCGGGAGCCACCGCGGCTCGCAAATTCGCGTGCTCTTTACGGGTGTTCGTCTCCCCCAGGAATGGAAACGTGCGCGCCGCGCATTCGAAACCCATGACCGCCCACGGCTTGCGGCCCGCGAGGCGACCGGCCAAGTCGGCCCCCATCGTCTCCGTACCGGTCAGCACGTTCTCGATGGCGCGGTGATGAAGCATCACCTTCGTGCCCTCGGGCACCGCGGCCTGCAAGATGAGAGCACCGCTCTCGGGATCGAAGCCGAACGCTCCGCGAATCACGCGCTCGACTTGCCCGCCGGGCCCCTGCAGCTCGACCCCGACCGCCCACGCGGCCAAGTGGCTCTGATGAACCAAGTCCTCTTGTAAACAGCCCGTCGTTTCGCGCCAGACATCGGCCGCGCGGCGGCCATCGATTTCGATGATCTGGTTGCCGGAAGCCTTGGTCACCACGCTGCCGATGCCGGTCGGCGCGGTGCCGTGACAAATGCCCACCTCACAGGCGAACGACCCCGCGAGGGCCAGCGCCACGACGCCGTGAGAGAACACCTCCTGATCCCAGTACTGAAAGGTTTGTCGAGGCGGCCCCCAGGGCTGGCCCGCGGCGCCACCGACCAGCGTGCAATCGACCTCCGAGCGGATCCCTTCGAGCATGGCTTCCACGTCGATGCCGCACAGCGGGTCGTACAACAGGAAGATCACCTTGGGTTCGCCGCCGAGATCTCGCTTCAGCGACTGCGCCAAGTGCCGACCCTTGTCTTTGGCACCGTCTTGGATCTCGCGCTCGAAAGCGGCCGCGCAGCGCACGTCGCTGCCGCCGAAGCCCATGATGCCCAGCGCCAGTCCGTCTTCGGTCAGCTCATCGTTCGACACCACGCCTTGCACGGAGCAGCCGAGCAGCGTCACGTCCTTGCCCAAACCTTGGCGAACGCCTTCGAGCACCGCCGACTGGTCGTGGTTCATGGTGGCGTAGACGAGGGCAACCTTGGGCCGTTCGGCTCCGAAACGGGCGACCAGCGTCTCCGCGGCGCTACGGCCAGCATCGACTGATTCGAGCTCGTCCGAGAACACGCTGCAAGCAACTCTACTCATCATCAACTCCTTGTTTCGAGCCCGGCCACTCGAGGGTCGGAAAAAGCCGAACGTCGAATATAGGGCATACGGTCACGAAGCATTCGAGATCATGAACGGCAAACGAAAAACGGGAGGCGTGATGACGACACCGCCCCACACCTCGTTTCCGTGGTGATTGGAACGGGACCTGCACCCGGGCGCCGCTACGCGCAGCCTGCATCGCGCGACGCGGCCCCTCTTTACTGGGTGTGATGATGTGTTCACTTTCGCCATCGGAGCGACCCTTCGGCGCTGAAAGGTCAGTTCGGTAGCGAACTGACTTTTGCGACTCGAAGAGGCAGCTGGACAACCAAAGAATGTGACCCCGCTGATTGCGACGATCAGACGCACGGGCGGACCGGCAGAAGCCTGAGGCGTTCGACGCGGCCGCGTTCGTCGGGGGCGAGCTTTTCGAAAAGGCCCCAATGACATCCTCCAATAAAATGACTATCGACGCGCTCAGACGCGACGAGGACTAAAGAGAGAATGTCAGAGTTGGATCAAGATCCGTTTTTGCTGCACACCGAGCTTCGCGATCAGGGGCAAACGCCGGAGCTCAAAGGCAAGTTCGAGGGGGGCGAGCACATGTGGCTAGGCTCGCAGGGCGCGCTGCTGCTGGCCGGCAGAGACGAATCCAAGCAAAAGCTGCTGCGCGAGCTGCGGCGGCCCAACGACAAGGCGCCCCTGAGCTACGGAGAGATCGTCGCCTTATCGGGAGACTTCTACGGCTCGCCGGAGGAGCTGTTTCTCGAGAAGCCGGCGCGCTTTCCGTGGTGGAAGAACACCAACGACCTGGCCACGCTGCGCCGTGCGCTGAGCAACGAGCTGGACTGGATCCAGGCGGAGAAACGCCACACCAACGCCGGGTACCCGGACAACACCCTCACGTTCTTGTGGACGGCGAAGAGCTACGTCGAGCTCGCCGAAGACAACACGGCGCACTTTGGCTGGCACAACATCAAGCGCTACTGCGAGTGCCATGCGCGAGCCATCCGTTACGCCATCCAGGCCGACGCGAAGAACGACCTCGATCCGCTGTGGATGCGAGCGTTGTTTTACAATGGCTTCGCCGACCACTTCTTGACCGATGGCTTCGCGGCGGGCCACATTCGCGTGCCTCGGCAGCAAATCCGCGAGTGGGCCCCGAGCCAGCAGTACAGCGGCAAGCTCGCCGGTCTTCTGTCCAAGCTGCTGCACGATCAAGATGGGCACGTGCACGGCTGGCACGCCCAGGGCGAGAAGCCGCTCGACTCCAAGGAAGGCTTGCCAGTCGAGAGCTCGGACAAGGTGCGCTGGAACGCGCGCTGTGACGGCCAGCTCTTCTTGGCCGGCTGTGACCTGCGAGATCCGATGATTGGTCAGCCCGTAGCTGCCGTCGCAGCATCACTGCGCGAGGTGTTCGAAGCCCGGGCTACCAAGCAGGCGCCGGACGGCCAGTACGCGGCCCTGCAGTACGTACCGTTTCCACGCGCCGACAGCCCCGGCTTGGCCGACAAGTTTTCGAGCGCGACGCCCGCTTACATCGAGGAGCTGCTGAAGCGTTGTAAGTGGTACATCAAGCTCACCGAGCTGAAGCTCATCACCGACGCCAGCCTCGACGTCGACAACATCACGGCGCTGTTTCGGGCGCTGCCGGAGCTGATGGCAAATTTCCGCGCCAGCGTGGCGCGCGACTGCGAAGACGTCGAGCTCCGCCGACGCTTGCCTGAGCCGTACGTCCACGCGTTCCAAAACATCCGCTAGGGGCCGCGTCTTGCCGTTAGTTTCACACACGGGCTCGGGCGCGGGCCCCGCTAACGCGACTTTCTGCCGTCTCGCAGCTGAATGGCGCCCCCGAGTCTGTCGAGCGCGGCCGCTCTGACCCGGTTCATCGCGTTGGTAGTCATGATCTGAACGATCGTGAAGCGGTCTTCGGTATAGGCCCGTTGAAGTCGCTCCGTGGCCTCGTCCAGCGGCTGGCTGGCGGGCGCGTAGCGAAACGTGGCTGGGCGCCGACCGAGAACGAGCAACCCGTGCGCCGCCAGAGTCTGCAACGCTGCCTGGCACGCCTCTGCCTGCAGGCCAAGGGCCGGCGCAGTCGCGTCGATGGTCCAGTCGCGCTCCGGCTCGCGGTGCAGCAACAGCAGGACCTCGAGCTCGTCGTAGGTGGCGACGTTCTCGAACAGGAACTGGCCTAGGTCTTGGAAATCTGTCGGCGTTTTCAAGTAGTTCTCGTCGTTCGCGCGGCCCCCGGGGCTTTGCGTCGAGCCACGGCTCCCCAGCCGCGATCACGACGCACAGCTCCTGGTGGTCCGATGCACGGGGCAAATCGCGTGCCGTCATGGAGGCCGTAGACTGGTGTCGTGCGCGCGTATGGCTCGCGTATCCTTTCGGCACAGCGTGCCGAAAGGAGTCGTTGCCAGCCGCGGCTCCCCGCTATGCGGCTCCCCGCTATGCGGCTCCCCGCTCAGCGAGCTTTGCGGCTCTTGCGAGCGGCGTCGCGCACGATGGGCCGCGGTGGTGCCGGCGCGGCAGGTGGGGACCACCATGGACCGCGTAGCTCGCTCCTCACCTCGACGACTCCAACGGCGCTCGCCGCCATGGCTTCGAGCGAGCGCTTTTCGGCAACTGTCTTCACCGTGCCTCGAAGGGTCACGACGCCAGCGGCGACGGCCGTGCTGGTGGCGGCCGCGGCGACGGGCGGCCAATACGCCGCCAGATCTCGGATTGCCGTGGAGATCTCCTGGTCAGTGGGCAAGCTGTCGCGCACGTTGCGATCGGCTCGACCAGAGTCGTCGAGATCGAGGGCTCGTGAATCGACAGCCTTCACGCCCCTTACCCAAGCAAGCTTGATGGCTCGCCTGCGCTGCGCCGAGCTCGTTGCCGTCCCCGTCAAAGTGACTCGCCCTGCGCGCGCCGAGACGCTGATGCGCGCGTCTCGAACGAATGGGTCCGAGTCCAAACGGCTCTGAATGTCACCGGCAATGATCGCAGAAGTGCGCGTGATTGTTGCTGTCCACGTCAACTGGTTCTGGCAGAAGCGCACGCCCGGCACGCTGCCTACGACTCGCTCCGCGAGCTGCTGCTCTTCCCAGGTGGTGATGAAGCCGCGGAGTGTGATGACCCCGTTGTTCACGTCTACGGTGATGGGCAGCAGCGCGAGGGCCGCGGTGTCGCGGACAGCAGCGCGCGCATCCCTCGCCACGAGGTGGTCGGGTCTGCGCACGGGCTCGACGCGAATACGATTGACGACGGCCCGTACGCCCTGGACGGCCCCCGCAACACGCGATGCGCGCTCTCTCCAAGGCGGCACCGGCACCTTTCCGCTGAGCTGGACGATGCCGTTGCTGACCTCCACGCCCAGACGCGCGCTCGCGATGCGCTTGTCGCTGGCGAGCCTTTGGGACACGGCTCGCTGAACGCTCGCGCTGAGCGGGGGCGTCGGGTGGTCCGAGCCAGGCCCCTCGCGGGTTGGGCCCGAACCCGACTGAGCGTGGGCTGGCAGACACGTGGCCCAGGCGAGGGCCAGCGACAGGGCCCAAGCAGTCGCGTTGCGAGCTGGCAGCGCGAGGCGAAAAGTGCGCCTGTCAGCAGGAACATCGCCTTGCCCTCTCTTCATGGACACACGCTCGATCTGCTTCCGCGAGTCTCCAGAGCAAGCACCGTGCCTGCAGGGGATTTACGGGGCCGCAGCTGCGGCGAGGCTGGTGTATCGCCTTGTCAATCGAGTGACAAAAACTATTCATTCCCGGCCGCCCCTGCTGCCGCGCCTTCGAACCTCCGGCGGGCCAATACGGCTCCCCTCAGCATGGGTGTGACGAAAGGAGCCACTCACGGGCGATGCCCCCGCGGGGGGAGTGCGCTACCTAGTCGAGGCGTCCGGGTTCGCCCGGCGCGGAAAGGAGCGCAGTGAAACTCGTCCCCAAGCTCGCGCTGGCACTCTTTGCGGGCGTCGTGGTGGTCGTGGCGGGCCTGACGGCCTGGCAGATCAGGCGCGAGATCGAGCTGTTCGACCAAGACGTGCGCCGAGACCAGCGCATCGTCGGGATAACGGCGGGCGCCTCGCTCTCGAGCCAGCGAACACGCGACGACGCGGCGCGATTGGCGCGACGTGTCGACGAGTCGCGCGAAACCATTCGCGTCCGCTACGTCTCCCTGGCTCCCGACGCGCCGAGAGCTCTCAAGCCCCTCGTTCCCATCAGCCTCAGCGACCTCCCGAAGCCCGGCTCCTGGCACCAGCTCGTCAAGTCCAAAGCCCAAGGTGAACAGGCTGACAAATTGGTCACCTACGTCAACGCGCCGGTCATAGACGATGCCATGGGTGCAATCGAGCTCGTTCAACCGCTGGCTTCGCGCGCGGAATACGCCTGGCGAGGAGTGTGGAGCGCCCTCGCCTCCAGCCTGGCAATGCTGGTGGTCGGCGGACTGACCATGACGCTGATCGGGGCTCGCATCGTTGGACAGCCGGTGTCCGAGCTGATCGCGGCGGCGCGTCGCATCGGAAAAGGCGACTTCGACGTCTTTCCGTCGATTCAGCGGCAGGACGAGTTCGGCGAGCTCGCGCGAGCGGTGCGCGCCATGGGCCTGGGCTTGTCCGAAGAGCGGCAACGGACACGAGAGCAAGTCGAGGCCCGCATCCAGGCGCTGGAGCAGCTCAGGCACGCAGAGCGGCTAGCGACGCTCGGTAAGCTGGCCTCGGTACTCGCCCACGAGATCGGCACGCCGCTCAACGTGATCGCGGGCCATGCCAAGCTGGTTGCTGGTGGCAAGCTCGAAGGAGGAGAAGCGCGGCAGAGCGCGGGCGAGATTGGAACACAATGCGACCGCATCACCAATATCGTGCGGCGCGTGCTCGACTACGCTCGTAGGCGTCCGCCGAAGCGCGCGTTCGTTCGTGCCGCCGACCTCGTCGCTCGGACCGGCGCATTGCTCAAGAGCTTTGCCACCCAGAACGACGTCAGGCTGGTCTACGAGGCCCCCGCCGACGACCTCGAGCTCGAAGTGGATCCAGATCAACTGCAGCAGACGTTAATCAACCTCGTGATGAACGCCATTCAGGCCACTCCCTCTGGTGGCAGTGTCACGATTGGCGTCGAGTCAGCGCAGAGAGTGATCGAGGGGCGCCCGCTCGAGTTCGTCGTGTTTGGGGTCGGAGACACCGGTGACGGGATCGACGACTCGATCCGGGCGCGGATTTTCGAGCCGTTTTTCACGACCAAGCCGCCGGGTGAAGGCACCGGCCTCGGCCTGAGCGTGGCCCGCGATATCGTCGAAGAACATGGTGGAACCATCGAGGTTTCGTCGGCCCGGGGACACGGCAGCTTCTTCAGAGTCCATTTGCCAAGGAGAGTCGGCGATGTCGGCACGAATCTTAGTAGTTGATGACGACCAGGCGACGCGGCGGCTGATCGCGCTCGGCCTGCGGGGTGGAGGGCATGAGGTGGCGTCTGCATCGAACGTGGCAGAGGCCACGGAGGCGGCTCGCCATTTCGAGCCGCAAATCGTGCTCACGGACCTCAACATGACGGGAGGAACGGGCATCGACCTTTGCCGCCAATTCGGCGATGCCTGGCCCGATGTTCCGATCATCGTGGTCACGGCCTTCGGCAGCATGGCCTCGGCCATCGAAGCCATGCGCGCTGGCGCGTACGATTTTATCACCAAGCCATTCGACATAGAGGCGCTCATCCTCGTCGTCGATCGCGCCGTTCAGCATCACGCGCTCCGGAGCGAGGTCAAGCGTCTGCGGGCAGCCGTTGGGCAGGCCGGCTGGGGCGACGACATTCTGGGCAAGAGCCCGGCCGTGCTCGAGATGCGAGCGGTGCTCGAGCGAGTGTCGAGCAGCGAGGCTACCGTGCTCATTACGGGTGAGACGGGTACGGGCAAAGAGGTCGCGGCGCGCTCGCTTCATCGCCACGGGCGGAGAAGGTCTGGACCTTTCGTCGCCGTGAACTGTTCGGCTTTGCCCGAGGCGCTGCTCGAGAGCGAGCTGTTCGGTCACGTCAAAGGGGCGTTCACGGACGCGCGTTCGAATCGGGCGGGCATGTTCGTCGAAGCGGACAGGGGTACCTTATTTCTCGACGAAATCGGGGAGATGCCGCTGGCCGTCCAGGCAAAGCTCCTCCGGGCCATCGAGGAGAGGCGCGTTCGCCCGGTGGGCGGAGACGGGGAGGTGCCGTTCGACGCGAGGATCGTCGCGGCGACCAATCGTGACCTCGATCAGGCGGTTCAGTCGGGTGAGTTCCGAGAAGACCTCTTCTATCGCCTCAACGTCGTGCACGTCGCGATTCCGCCGCTGCGTTCGCGTGGTAGCGACGTCTTGCTGCTTGCTCAACACTTTCTGGCGCAATTTGCGGGTCAGTCGCCGCTCGAGATCGTTGGCCTCTCCGAATCTGCCGCTGAACGCTTGCTGGCTTACCCCTGGCCCGGCAACATCCGCGAGCTTCGCAACGCCGTCGAGCGCGCGGTCGCGCTGGCCCAGTTCGACCATTTGCGGGCGGAAGACCTGCCGGAGCGGATTCGCCATTTCGAACCTCGGCACGTGCTCGTCGCCGGCGACGACCTCGAGGAGCTCGTCTCGTTGGAAGAGGTCGAGAAGCGCTACATCCTCAAGGTAATGCAAGCCGCGGGCGGCAATAAATCGCTCGCGGCCCAGACCCTAAGGGTGAGTCGCAGGACCCTCTATCGAAAGCTGGGTGAGTACGGGACGGATAGCCAGCACGACTGAGTCGCTCGCCACGCGTCAAGGGGCGCAGTGTGTGTCCATTTTTCACACTGACTACAAAAGACGCAACCGCTTCGTCGAGAGGCTAGCGGAGGCACCAGGTATCCGCTCGCACCCGGGCCGCGGCACGGGTCATGCAGGCTGGCCGTCGTGCAGCCTGCTGTCGCACTCGTCGCTGACTCGAGCTGGGCGATGCGCGAGCTCATGCGGCGAGCCATAGAAGGGGCCGGATTTCTCGTCCTCGAGAGCGCGAACGCCCAGCAGCTCGAGGTCGCGTTGCGAACGCGGCTGTTTGCCGCCGCGCCCCGCGCGTTGCTGGTGGTCTCGGCGACTCTCGTCGTCACGGCCGGGCACCTACTATCGAGTCTCTGCCGGCAGCGAGCGGCGGGGAATTTGTCCCTACCGCACGTCGTTCTAACTTGCGAATTTGGCGCGCTCGCCGAGACACCGTCAACAGACCTCGCCGGGTGCATCCCCGAGGGAATGCTCGAGAAGCCTTTCGACTTCGCCCTGCTGCAGGGCATCGCCCATCGCTGTGGCACGTCCCCAGCGGGCGTCCAACGTCTCGAAGTGAACGCGCGCTGAGGAGCGAGAGCGTGGGCCGCGAGCCCTTCGCCCCAGTATGCAGGTGTGGTTCGTGTCCACCGAGCATGGATGCGTTCATGCGCTGTGTCGCCTTGTCTTTCATGTGCCAAAACGATGCACGGCGCAGAAGCGCAGCCGGGGCGCCAGTCGCGCTCGAGCGGCCCTGCGCGTGGCCGCCGCGCTCGGCAATGGCCGTGGCGCAGGCCGCTTTCGCCAGCTCAGCGGGCGGGCCGCTAGCGGCCACGCGCTCGAGGGCACGCTCTTTGCTCCCCGCGGCGGAGGCTCGGCCTCGCGGAGACGGCTGCTCAACTTGGTCAGCCAAAACGAGTCGTTGGTTTACTGCGGATCATGATGCTGAAATCTCGCGCTACTGCGTCGGTGCTTGCGGCGGTGTTCTTCCTATCATCACATGCGTTTGCGGCTGGCACACCCCGCGGGGTTACTTCCGCCCCCGACGATTTCCACACGCTCAGGCGCTGGATGCAGGCGGCGCGGGAGCGCGCTCCGGAGGTGTCGATGGCCCAGGCGTCATCCACATCGAGCCGCGCGGCGCTCGAGAGCGCTCGTCTGGCGCCTTTCGGAAACCCTTACCTGGAGGTCACGGCAGAGCGCGGTGGCCAGGGCGTGACGAAAGACCTGACCGTCAACGGCACTCTTTGGATGCCGATGGAGCTCTCCGGGCAGGGTCGCAGCCGCGGCAGAGAGGCCCAAGACTTCGTCTTGCTTCATGGGGCACTGCTGGAGCAGGCGCGGGCCAGCGCCGCCGCGCGCTTGCTCCAGGCTTACGGGTTGGTCGTCGTGGCGACGGAGCGCAAGGCCGTATTGGTCGAGCTGCTCGCCAACGCGCGCTCCGAGGCTGATTTACTGGCCGAGCGCATGAAAAGGGGTGACGCCATTCGACCCGATGCGTCGCTCGCCGGCATGGAGGTCGCGCGTCAGGAGGTGCTGTTGGCGGAGACCGAAGCAGACCTCGTCCGTGGCCGCGCTGACCTGGCGCGGGTGGTGGGCCGCGACGAGGTGACCGAAACGCTGGGCTCGAGCAGGCCGCCATCGCTGAGCGCTCCGCGCAAGCTCGTCAAGGGTGGTACGACGCCGCATGCGCGCGCGCTCGCCGCGGAGGCGCATTTTCATGCGTCGGCGGCGGAGCGCTGGCGTCGTGAAGGCAAGAGCACGCTCAGCGTCGGATTGAGCGCCGGCCGAGGCGACTACGGTGAGACCCGCTTGGGAGGCGGCGTGGCCTACGCGTTCCCTACGTTTCGCACCAATCGACCCGAGAGCGCTCGCGCCGCCGCCGAAAGCGTCCGAGCGTCGACAGAGCAACGCATCTACGAGTCCGTCGCCGAGCGACAGCTCCGCAGCCTGCGTCGCGAGCAAGAGGAGGTCACGGCCGCGCTCGCCGTGTTGACCTCCAAAGCATTGCCGGCAGCCGAGGACGCCGTTCGCGCCGTACGCGAGACCTACGCCGCCGGCAAAGTCGAGCTTTTGTCCGTTCTGCTCAGCCAGCGCGAGCTGTCCACGCTGTCCCTGCGGCGCTTGGAGCTGCTCGCGCGGAGTTGGCAGCTGGTCGCTGAATACGTGGAAATAGCTGGAGATTTGCCTTGAACACCGAAACGCCTCCGAACACGGGGACCGCAACCCACGAGCCAACCGCCCCGCGCGCGCCGCGCCGCTGGAGAAGGAAGATGAGCTGGGTGGTTGGAGCCATCTCGCTCGCTCTCACGTGCACCTTCATGCTGCAGCGCCGTGGTGACGCGGCGCCAGCCCCGCCCCAGGTGCGGCCCCCAGACGTACCGCGAGTGGAGGGGGACCGCGTCAGCTATTCCGACAGCTTCGCCAAGCGCGCCGGTGTTCGACTGCAAGCGGTCGAAGTCGCCGAGCTCGTGCCCGTGGTGGACGCGGTTGGTACGGTCGGCTTCAATGCCGAGCACGTGGTGGCGATTGGGGCGCGGCTGCGCGGGCTCGTCAGCCGCGTGAACAAGTTCGAGGGCGACACCGTCAAGGCCGGAGACGTGCTGGCGCGCATCGAGAGCGCGGAGCTCGGTGAGGCGCAAGCGGCGGTGAGCACGCTGCACGCCGAGAGCGAGGCAGCGCTCGTCAACGCGAAGCGAGAGTCTACCCTGGCCGAGCTCAACCTCACGACGGCGCGTGAGGCTGAGCTCGCTTCTGTGCAGGCGCGTAAAGCCGCCCTGCTCTTGGAGGCGGCCAAGCAGAAAGTGGCCGCGCTCGGAGGCACCCCGCGCCCCGGCGGAGCCGTTCTCGGCTCGCAATCGCTGGTTTCGACCATCAGCGGCACCGTGGTCGAGCGTAACGTCGCGCCCGGCCAGTTCATCGAAGGTCAGCTCGTGGCGTTCAAGATCGCCAATTTGGACCATCTCTGGATTGAGCTGGACGTATTCGAGCGCAACCTGCACCGCATCCAAGTGGGCGATCGCGCGGAGCTCAAGCCCGTGTCTGGCGACGTAGAGATGCTGTCGGGGCGAGTCGCCAAGGTTGCTTCCAACATCGATCCAGAGACGCATAGCGCGAAGGTTCGAATCGAAGTGGAGAACCGCGACCGGCGGCTCCGCGTGGGCCAAGGCGTGAAAGCCACCATCCACTCCAGCGGCGGCAAGCTGGCGCCGAGACCCAGCGTGCCGAACGAGGCCATCACGTTCGTGGACGGCAAGCCAAAGGTTTTCGTGGCGGAGGGCCCGAACGTCGTGCGGGTCGCGACCGTGCGGTTGGGGGCCACCGATGGCAAGCGCACGGAAATACTCGAAGGCCTGCGCGACAGCGATCAGGTCGTTGCCAGCGGCGCGTTCGCGCTCAAGAGCGAGCTGTTCCGCTGACCGCGGCTCGCACCTCCCAACCTTTGCATCGGACATTGCCGTTCGTCGTCCCGAATTGACTCCAGAATGCTGCTAATCAACCTCGTTGCCGCCTCGATTCGCGCGCGCACCGCCGTGATCGGGGCAATGCTCCTGTTGCTGCTGGTGGGCGCTTGGGCCGCTGTCACCCTTCCGATCGACGCCCTGCCAGACGTCTCGCCGGTCCAAGTATCGGTGCTCACGTCGGCCACCGGGCTTTCACCGGTGGAGGTCGAGCGCACGGTGACGATGCCGATCGAGAACGCGTTGAACGGAGTCCCGGGCGCCGTGGATCAACGTAGCGTGTCGCGCGCCGGTCTCTCGGCGGTAACGGTGATCTTCCACGACAGCACCGACGTCTGGTTCGCGCGCCAGCTGGTGCTCGAACGCCTGCGCGGCGTCGAGCTGCCGGCGTCGGCGACTGCGCCGGAGCTTGCGCCAGTGTCATCGGGGTTGGGTGAAATTTTTCAGTTCGTGGTGCGAAGTGATCAGCACTCGGCAATGCAGCTCCGAACGCTGCTCGACTGGGAGATCGTTCCCAAGCTGCGCACGGTGCCGGGTGTGGTCGAGGTCAACACCATGGGCGGGGAGCTGAAGCAGTATCAGGTCGTGATCGACCGGGCTCGGCTCAAAGTGCACGGGCTCTCGACGCGCGACGTCGCAGACGCCCTGCGCGCCGCGAACATCAACGCGGGCGGTGGTTACATCGATCGGCGGGAGGAGTCGTTTACCGTTCGGGGCCAAGGCATGCTCACGAGCGCCGACGAGATCGGCGCCGTGATGATCCGGACGTCGGCCGAGAATACGCCCGTGCTCGTTCGCCACGTAGCCGACGTCACCGTTGGCGCCGCGCTTCGTCAAGGCGTCATCACGCGCAATGGCGACGGCGAGGCCGTGACCGGCATCGTGATGATGCTGCTGGGCGCCAATAGCCGCGACGTCGTTCGAGCCGTGGGCGAGCGAACCCGGGAGATTCAGCGCGCGCTGCCCCCCGGCGTGAAGATAGACGTCATCTACGACCGTAGCGACTTCGTGGGGCGGACGCTCCACACCGTGATGAAGAACCTCGCCGAAGGCGTGGCCATCGTCACGCTGGTTTTATGCTTCTTCTTGGGCACGGTCCGGGGCGCCATCGCGGTGGTGCTGGGGATACCGGTGGCCATGACCATCGCCCTCCTGGGCATGCACCTGTTCGGCGTGACGGGGGACTTGATGTCGCTCGGCGCCATCGACTTCGGTTTCCTCGTGGATGGGCCAATCGTCATCCTCGAGTCCGTGATCGCGGCCACCGCCGGGCGGCGCCTGGTCGGTGCCGCGCGCGCGGGCGCCTACGGCGAGATCGCTGGCGCCGTAGCGAGACCCGTGGCCTTCGCAGTCGCCATCATCATGCTCGTGTACGTGCCGCTCTTGGCGCTGCAAGGGGTCGAAGGAAAGATGTTCCGGCCCATGGCCGTGACCATGGCCTGCGCGCTCTTTGGTGCGCTCGTCTACGCGATCGCGTTCTTCCCTGCGGTGCTGGTAGCGCTGGTGCCGCCGGCCAAGGGCCACGGGCCACGTTGGCTCGAGTGGTTGGCCCACGCCTACGAACGGGCTCTGCCGGGCGTCGTGCGCCTTCGGTGGCTGTGGATCGCAGCTGCGTGCGGGGTCTTCGGGCTGGCGGCTTGGATCTTCGGCCGCCAGGGCGCGGAGTTCGTGCCCCGCATCTTCGAAGGAGACGCGGTGGTCACCATTCGCCGAGCCCCCAGCATTTCGCTCGACGCCGCGCGGACCCTCGATCTCTCGACCGAGCGCGTCTTGCACACCTTTCCGGAGGTCGTGACGACGCTGGGCATGACGGGGCGCGCCGAGGTCGCGACGGATCCGGTAGGGAACGACAACACCGACGTGTTGACGCGTCTCAAGCCGCCGGACGAGTGGACGTCGGCGAGCGAGTTCGATGCTCTCTCGGAGCAATTCAAGAATCGCGTCGAGGGGCAAGTCCCCGGGACCTTCGTTTCCGTTTCACAGCCGATTGAAGATCGAACCAACGAGCTCATCAGCGGCTCTCGCGCGGACGTGCAGATTCAGATCTTCGGCACCGAGCTCCCTCGCCTGGCAGAGTTGGCCGGCCAAATTGCCGAGCAGGTGCGAACCGTGGAAGGAACGGGCGACGTACGCGTAGAGCGAGTGCTCGGAGCGCCGACCATCACCGCCTCCGTGGACCGGGGCCGGCTGGCCCGGTACGGGGTGCGTGTCGAGGACGCCTTCGCCGCCATCAGCGCATCGCGTGAAGGCATTGGGGTAGGGCATCTCTATGAACAAGAGCGGCGCTTCGAGATTCGCGTGCTCGCGCCGCCCTCTTCCGCGACCGCCGGCGGCATCGGCGAGCTGTTCGTCGAGACGCAGCGTGCGGAAAACATTCCCCTGAGTGAGGTCGTCGACCTGACCGAAAGCGATGGGCCTACCGCGATTCGCCGAGAGAATCGCGCGCGAGCAATTCGAGTGGACGTCAACCTGCGCGGTCGCGATCTCGTCTCCTGGGTGAGAGACGCTCAAGCGCTGGTAGCCAAGAAGGTCGTCCTGCCCACCGGGTACCGCGCGGAGTGGGGCGGACAATTCGAAAATTTTGCCAGGGCGCAAGCGCGCCTAGCGCTCGTCCTGCCAGTCGTCGTGCTTCTCATCTTCGGCATGCTGCTCGGCATGTTCCAGAATGTGCGGATAGCGCTGGCGGTTTTTGCGCTGGTGCCTCTTTCGTTGGCGGGCGGAATGCTCGGCCTCTCGCTGCGCGGGATGCCGTTCAGTCTGCCGGCCGCGGTGGGGTTCATCGCGCTCGGCGGGATCGCGGTGCTGAACGGAGTCGTGATGGCGAGCGAAGTGCGCCGCCGTTTGGACTCGGGCGCGCCGCTCGAGACGGCCATAACGGGCGGCTGTGCCCACGTCCTTCGGGCCGTGCTGACCACCGCCGTCGTGGCGGCGTTGGGCTTCCTGCCGATGGCCACCGCCACCAGCGCTGGCGCGGAAGTGCAACAACCCCTCGCGACGGCCGTGGTGATTGGCATGCTCATCAGCACGCTCCTGACGCTGGCCCTGCTGCCCGGGGTGCTCCGGGTCGCGCTCGCCGGCTACCGCCCACCTTCGCGCGTTCCCGTTCGCCGAACAGGCGCTGACGACCCGGAGCCTCTGCTGAACGAGTCCGCCGCATTGGGCTAAGGGCCCGCGAATGGCCAAGTCAGTCGCGATCCGGCGCCTTGACGAGCTTGGGTTCCGATGGCGCCCACTATCGCCGGAGCCCGAGCCTGGTGTGGTTTAACTCCGCGGCTTCGGCTCGACCAAGTAGTCGAAGCGCCAGAGTCGATACTCACTGCCGGGAATGCGAGCAGGCCCCGCGGCTCTGGTGCCTCTGGGCCCGCCGCGGCTCGCGGCCGAGAGAGGGGGCGGAGCCGGCGTGGGCCGGTAGGCGTCGGCTGTCGTCATCCGGGCAAAATCGTGCTCGTCGTCGGTGGCGATCACCACGAGCGTCTCGCGGAGGGGCGCGCCCATGTCGAGCCCCTCGGGCCACTCCACCGTGAAACCCTGGATGGCTCCGCTGGGGGTCTGGCCGAGCAGCAGGGTCTCGGTCGCCAGCAGCCAGTGCCCGCGCGGCGCTCGACGCGACAAAAGCCGCACCGTGTACTTGGGATCGATGCCGAGCACGGCGAGAAATAGGCTGTCGTTGCCGGAGTTGGTGATGGACACGTACTGCCGGGCGCCGACCGGCAGCGGCTCGCTCGGCGAAAGCTTGACGCACTGTCCGTCGACCACCCGTCCCCATTCGACGCTGACCTCGACGTCCAGCGTTCCCGGGGCGAACGAGCGTAGGCTCTCGGCGCGTGCCAGACACTCGAGCCGCTCCAGCACCGGCTCTGGACGAGCTGCGGGCGCGCTGGCTAGCCGCACGCCGGACGCGTCGTTCAACAGCAGCTCTTCGCCGCGCAGCCGCAGCGTGGGCAGGGCCGTGCCCGGGCGAATCGGCTGCGGCGCCAAGTACCGGCTATTGGCGATCAGGCCGCCCAGCTCGGGTGAGAGCTCTTCCCCGATCCCCACGCGGCACTTCTCGAACGGGAAATTGAGGGGGAACGCCAACAGCCCGCCCTCGGGAAGGGCGCGCTGCGTCGATGCGCTCAGCTCGACTCGGGACAGCACGCCCAGGCTCTCTGACACCTTGGCCTCGGCCAGCGACTCTTCCGCGGTGTACCGCTCGCTCCCCGCCGGCATGACTCCAAAGCGCGCCCCCGGCACTGCGCCGAGCAACGTGCCCCCGCGCAAAAAGGCCTCCCCCTCGCGGAAAAATAGCGACAGCGGCTGTTCATCGGGCACCTGCTCCAGCTCGAACAGCAAACGCCGCTGCGGGCCCTCGACATCGGGCCGCTGCTCGGCCTTGCGCTGCATCACGAGCTCGCGCACCTGCAGCATGAGCGCGCCCGACGACACGCGCCGGCCGGCGCGCTCGTTCAACGCCTCCAGCAGCGCTTTCGTGAAGATGCCCCCGACGTAGCTTGCTTGTCTTTCTTCGTAGGCGCTCTGGTGGGGCTCGCTGGCTAGCAGGCGCACCGCGAACGGATTGCTCTCTGCGTCCACGGGCCCCTGGGCGCGCGCCCGCTCGACCAGCTCTTCGATGAGCTCTGGGCTCACGTCGTCGGTGATCGCCTTGGTCGTCAGCGTTACGGCGCGGCCGAAAGCGGGGCCCGCGCCGCGCGTCATTTGCCCGGCGTGGCAGCAGTCGAGAATCACCGTCACGTTGGGCGTCTTGCGCGTCAGCTCGGCCAACAGCGCCGAGAGCTCGAAGCTCATCACGCCGCGAAACGAGCCTGGGCCGTGATCGGTCGGCACCCAATACTGCAAAAATCGAGGACCGGCCGCGACGCGGTTCTCGAAACGCCCCCCGTGACCGGAGTAGTAGACGCACACCGCGTCGCGCCACTGCGTCTCCTCGATCAGCCGCTGATACGCGGCCAAGATGCCGTCGCGCGTGGCGGCAGCGCCCCGGCACGAAGTGATGCTGAAGTCGCGCGCGGCCAGCGCCTGGCTCACGCGTTCGATGTCGGCCTCGACTCCTTCCAGCCCGTGCGTTTGGCTGCCGATCAAGAGCGCGCGCCGGACCTCGCTCATGGCGTTGCCGAGGCGTAGGCGTCGAGCAACTGCTGCAGCTCGCTGACGGCGGCCTTCTCTGCAGGTTCCGCGACCGCGCGGTAGGGCCTGAGCAAGAACCGGGCTTGGTTGCGGACGCTGTCCCACTCGCGCGGATTGGCCATCCGCATCCAAAGATCCTCGAAGCGGTCGCGCAAGGAGCTGATGGCACCGGCCAGGCGCCGCCCGCGCACGGCGGCGTAGATGTCGACCTCGATGGCCTGAACGAAGGGCCAGAATTCTTGCTGCTCCGCCGCCCATTCGTCGAGCCGCAGCTTCACCTCCCCGAGCGCCGGCTCACCATCGGGGGCGGGTTGGCCAGTGACCAGAGCTCGAACCAGGTCGACGGTCATGGCGTTCAGCTGGGGGTAGCCTACGTTCTTGCCCTCTTCGCTGCGCGCAATCTCGGCGGCCCGTGCGTAGAACTTGCCGGATTTCTCCAGCGCTTCGAGCAAGGGGGCGCGGTCCGTGTCGGGGCAAGCGAGCTGCCGGGCGTACGCCACCATCGCGCGCCTTTTCCAAGCCGAGCCGATGAGGCTGGCGCGCTCCGACGAAGCGGGCAGCGCGCTCAGGCTGGCGAGCTCGGCGCCGCGCGCTTCGAAGGCCGCCACGGCGTCGTCGATGGCGGCGCTGAGGGTGGCGGCGGCGGCCCCGACGATGGCCTCGGTTTGGCCTTGCTTCGACTCCCAAGCCACCAAGGCGTCTTCGACCGCGGTCGCGGCGCGCCGCACGCTGAGGTTGAACAGCTGTTCCAAACTGCGAAAGGTCGCGCCCTTCTCGGTCCGGACCGCGCGCTCGTACCAGCGCAAGGCGTCGTTCGTCATGCCCAGCTCGGCGTAGGCGTCGGCGAACGCCTCGGCGACCTCGCCGCTTCGCCCGAAATGCCGGTCCATTTCGGCCTCCAAGCGCACCACACGCTCCCTCGAGTCGGGGCCCACTCGCACCGCGAGCGTCTTCAGCGCGACGAGCAAACCTGCCACCGAGACGATGCGCGCCTCCGGCTGCGCCATGCTGCTAAATGCCGTGGGTTTGGCTGCGTTCAGCACCCAATCTGGGTCGCCGTAGCATTGGTAGGCGGCCCACGTTTTGTTGCTCGGGTGCTGTTGCCAGGTCGACTCGCGCGCCGCCGCCACCGCGTTCACGAACTTTCGCTGCGCGAGCAGGTGACGGTACAGCTCGACGGCAAAGTGTTGCGCGGCCGCGTCGTCCACGGCCCAGCCCGTCGCGATCACACAACGTACGCCCGCCTCGATCAACGCGCGAGCCAGCGAGGCGGCTTGCTCGGGCAGTTGCCCCACGCGTTGGCGCCCGGAATAGCAGGTGTTGACGAACACCAGGTCGGGCAGGCGCCGCATGCTCTTCACCAAGTCGCCGCCCAGCACCAGGTTGCCGCTCAGCACGACGCCGCTGCCGTCTTCGCGCCCGTGGCCGGCGATGTGCACGACCGAGTAGTCGCGATCGAGCAAGGCATTGACGGCCTCCACCGCGCTCGGCGCGATCAGCGGCGCGACGCCGAACACGTCGCCCACGACCTGCGCTTCGCGCTTGGCTCCCGGCAGGGCGGCGTATTGGCTGCGGTCGTCGACCTTCGGATCGCCGATCACGAGCACGCCGGCCTCGGGCCCCGAGGGCATCGGGTTGGCGCGAAACTCCGCGGTCTGCAGCTTGCGCAGCAGCTTGACCCGAATCGACCAAGGCTTGTCGCTCGGCTCGTCGCTGCCCGTGTCCACCGTGAGCAGCTCCCACGGCACCCCCGCGCTCGACCCGTCCAACTGCAACAGCACGGCCTCGGAGCTGCCGAAGAACGAATCGAGCTCGGCCGGAACCAGCATGCGAAACAGCGACTTTCCGAGCTTGTCGTCGCCTTGGCGATCGTCTTGGGCTTGGTCTATCAGCGCTTGGAGCAGCGGCAGCTGAGTCGTGGTCGAGCGAACCTCGGTGCGCGCGCGCCGAGTGTCGATGGTAAAGACGAAACGCGGCTTGCCGTCGCGACTCGGACCGTCGAGCACGGAGATCATGTCGTAGTCGGCGCCCCGGTAGCCGGACGTGAGCGGACGCATCAACGGCTTGGTGCCGAGCCGGAGCCAAGGCGCCACGTCGAACGCCGCCGGCCTCTGCTCGCCCACGATCAGCAGCTCGCGCAGCGCCTCGCTGGCGCGATCTTCGTACAGCTCCACGAAATGGAGCTGAGAGACGATGGGCGCGTTCTGCTCCGAGAGGCGCTCGTTGGCGGAGTAGACGCCTTGGGCCACCGCGCGCGCCGCGGTCGCTACCGCCACACCCATTCCGCCGCTGCCGATGAGGGTCGTGGCCAGCTCGAAGCTGCTGGGTTGCGCCGGGTCATTGCACCTGCTGCGAACGTACTCGATCACACCTTGACGCACGGTCGAGGTGAGGTCCTCCGATCGCAGCTCGCCCTCCGCGCCCAGCCCCACCACCACCACCGCCGGCGGCCGGGGCAGCGCGCGCGGATCATCTCGGTCTTTTTGGTAGTTGTCGAAGACGCGGGCCTCGCCGGGCAGAGTTGCGTAGCCGCGCAACAGCAGGCCCCGCGTCATGCTGCCGCCCAGGAACTGATCGACGACCTTCTCTGCGCCGGTCAGGGCGAGCGAGCGGTAGTGCCCGAGCATGAGCGGATGGTCCACGAAGGTGAGATCCCCGTTTACGACCGAGATCTTGAGCGCCGGGGGCGACGCGCGCGTCGTCACGGCGGGGCCTGAGGCGGGCACGGCCAAGCTGCCCTCCAACACGTCCAGCTCGTCGTCGCTCCAGCCGCGCAGGCGCGCCACCCGACGCGGCGCGAGCGCGGAGGCGTCGGTCGATACGGCCTGGGCCCCGCGCATGGACAGCAAGCTGGTAAAGCGCGTGTCCTCGGGCGCGCCGGTTTCGAGCAGGCTCAGGTAGCCGTCGTGGAGCTCGCGCCGCATCGGCAGCTTCGAGTGCTCGACGTTCACTTGAAATGCACGAACGCCCTGCAGCAGCGCGCTCGCCAGAGGGACGGTGCCGTCGCCGCGCGGGGTCTGCAGGTAATCGAACGACGGCGCGCGCGGATCCGCTACGTAGCCGGAAGGTGTCTCGTCGGCGTTCCCGACGACCGTCACCACGCGGTTACCGTAGCGTTGTAGATCCTGGCCGGCGAGGAAGGTGTGCAGCTCTTTCGCGCGGGTGAGCAGCTCTTGCGACGGCAACGCCCAGTCCAAGGCCCGGCGCTGAATGGCGAGCTTGTGCCACGGCGTCGCAAGCTCCCACAGCGTGCGATCGGCGTCGGCCAGCGCTCGCCAGGTCTCGGCCCGGTCGAGCGCCAATTTCGGGTCGAGGAGCCCTGCTTGCAGTTGGATGAAGCCGGGCAACGCGGCAAACAACCGCCGCGCCTCGTGCTCCCGAAACAACGCGCCCACGTAGGCGACCAGATTTCCGATCAGGTTGTCGCCGCTCAGCACTTGCATGGGCGCCCAAGATCCGGCGTTGGGCGTGCCCAGCATGAGCAGCCGGCTGCCCTCGTGCTCGAGCCACTTGGCCCAGACGTCGGGCGCCACCTTCTCTATCGTGCGAGCCACCAGACCGCCCAAAGAGTGCGCGAGGATACGCACGGGCGCGCTGCGCCCGGCCAGCGTCTCGGCGAGCTTTTTGGCGAGGCGCGCGGCTTCTTCTTCGACGGGTTTGCGCCAGTCGAACGGAAACGGAACGACCTCATGCGACGCCGTCAGGTGCTCCGCCAAGTGGTCGTAGTAGAGGTCCATCCAGCCCCCGGCTTCGACCCGACCACCAGGGTACTCCAGCCGCTCGAGGCCGTTGACGATGCGCCAACCGAGCCACACCACCTCGCCGTCGACCTTCAGCTGCGAGCCCAAGATGCCGGGCAGCACGAGCACCGCCGGCTTGGCTTTCGACGCCGAGCTGGTGATGGCGTCGCTGAAGGCGGCCCGGCTACCGCTCGTCGACAAACCGTCGCGCGAGAGCTGCCCAATGGGTCGAAAATCGGCCGGCGCCGCCTCGACCAGCGCGCGCTGGATGGCCAGCGAGGTGGAGCGGTTGGCGTAATAGTTGAAATGAGTGACCTTGCCGCCCCGATCCAAGAAATAGCGCGAGCCCCCGCGACGCGGACGCCCGCCGTACATGGACCGCGTTTGCACGATCAAATCGTTGTCGGTCCAGAAGAACGAGTCTGAAACCAACGTCTTTAGCCACGAGCTGAGCGAGTCTGCTTGCAGGTCACCGGCCACGACGAAAAGCTCGCCGTCAATCTCGCGATCCGACTCGTTGAGCCAGCGAATGAAGCCGCTCTCGGGCATCATGCTCTCGAGGCCCGGCAGCTCGCCTGGCTCGGTGCGACGCCGGGCTACTTGGTGGAGCAAGTCTACCAACACTGGTGCCACCGGAACCTGCGCCAGCTCCAATCCCCACTTGAGGATCGACAAGTACACGTCGAGGCGCGCCGACGCCAGCAGCGTGCCGCGGGCCGGACAAGCAACCCTCACGATGCGTTTGACCTCGAGCCGCCGCTCACGCACGACCCCGGCCAGCATCTGCAGCTGACTCCGCAGCTCTTGGTAGGGATCGCCTCGAAGCCAGTCCGCGTCCGTGACTTGGCCGTCCGCCAGCTGCGCCAACGCCTCGGCGACGAGCCCGCCGCGCGAGTGCGCCAGGAACGAGACCTCGGCGCCGACCGGGAGTAAGCGGGCCAGCTCGAGCGCGTTCCCGAGCGGGCTCTGTGTGAGCGTCGGATGATCGAACGCGTACACGTCGAACGCTTGGTTCAACCCGGCGACCAGATCGGGCTGCTCCCAGAGCTTGCCGAACGACTCGAGCGTGGTGTTGAACGTGCCGTGCAAGAGCACGAGCAGCGGCTTGCCCCCTGCTTGGATCGCCAGCGGAGGGCTCGACAGATCCGCCGCTCTCACCATCCGCCGAAGGCCCGTAGCCACACGCCCGTCCACGAGCTGGGCGGCGGCTGGGGTGAGCAAGTTGGCGCCCTTGGACGCTGCCGTCTCTTTCACGATCGTCAGCGCTCGCAGCACGACCTGGCCCAGCTCGCTCGGGCCGCTACGACCGCGGGCGAGCTTGCCGGTTGCCCAGCCCAACCGCAGCGGCACCGTCACCGCCGTGCTCTCTCCGAGCGAGCGCGTGGGCGCCTGCTGGGCTGCGAACAGCTCGGCCGCGCGCTGCGGGTGGAGCAGCAGCTTGGGACCATTGACGATTTCGAGCTCGACCAAATCGCCGTCCGTGGCCTCGAGCTTCACCAAGCCGGCGCCCTCACCCCCGCTCAGCTCCGCCCGGCGCCCGCGCGCCGCGTGTTCACCGCTCGGAATCTCGAAAATGATGCTCTTCGGCTCGTTCATGGCTGACTCCCACACGGCAGCGCGCCCACCGGCGCGGCGATACTTGCAAAGTTGCCCTGCGTTGTCAGCTCAGCGCGAGCGCTCTAGCGGCGCTCGGCGATAGTCATCTATTCGGCCCCTCGCGCATCGCGGTCGCCGCCCGAGCGCGCGAGCACGAGCACTCGAGCCCGCGCCCGGCGCAAAATCCGAAGCGGCCGGTCAGGCGGCGCTAGCTCTCAGGGAGCTGCTTCGAGGCGATAGACCCCGCCCATCAGCGAGATCAAGTACAGCTCACCGTCGGGGCCCGTGCGAATGGCCACGATCGAGGTGACGTTGTTGAGGTCCTGCTTCAAGCTCACCGGGGTCGAGACGGTGCCCTTGTCGCGATCGAACACCAACGACCAAATCGCGTTGGTCTGGTAGTCGGCGTACACGTAGGAGCCGCGGAGCGCCGGAATGGATTTGCCGCGGTAGACCGCGCCGCCGGTGATGGATTTGCCGGTGTTGTGATCGTACTCGACGAACGGCTTGGTGATGCCGGTCTCGACGCAACCGGTGGCGGGCTTGTAGCAGTGCGTGCCCTCCATCGTGTTCCAGCCGTAGTTCTTGTTACCCTCGCCCGGCTTCTCGATGTCGACTTCTTCCCATTTGTCTTGGCCGACGTCGCCAATGTACAGGTCGCCCGTGCAACCATCGAAGCTCGAGCGGAACGGGTTACGGAGGCCGTAATCCCAAATCTCCGGGGCCGCCGCCGCCATTTTATCCTTCAGGTTACCGGGCGGATTCGAGTAAGCGGCGCTGGCGCTCTTCACCGGATCGATGCGCAGCATCTTGCCTAGCAGCACGGCCAGGTTCTGCCCGTTGCCGGTGCCGTGCGAAACATCGGAGTCACCCGAGCCACCGCCGTCGCCGAAGCCGATGTACAAGAAGCCATCGGAGCCGAAGTTGATGGCGCCGCCCTTGTGATTGCGGAACGTCGCGCTGGAGTTGTCCGGCTGCTCCACCTTGAGGACCAAGCGCCCGCTCGCCGCGTCGGCTTCGTCGGCGCTGGCGCTCACCTTGTACTCTTCGATGATGCTGTCGCCGGTGTCGTCCGGGTCGGCTTTGTCGTTGTAGTAAACGTAAAAGAGGCCGTTGGTGGCGTAGCTCGGGTGAAACGCCATGCCCAAGAGGCCGCGCTCGTCGCCGTTGGCTTTGCCGACGACGACCTTGCTCTTGATGTCCAAGAACGGCTTTGCCACCACCGCCCCGTCTTTGACGATGCGGATGGCGCCCGCGCGCTCGATCACGAACAGGCGGCCGGTGGTGTCGTTGGGCGTGTGGGCCAGGTAAATGGGCTCGCTGAGGCCGGCCGTCACCACTGCCTTCGCTTGCAGCGCCGGGACCTCTCCGGAAGGTGGCGAGCAATCGTAGTTGTCGGTGCCTGCGACGCGCTTGCCACCAACGCCGCTCGTGACCTCGCCCCCGGTGTTGCCGGAGCCGCCGCCACCCGCGGAGGCGCCACCGCTGCTGGCCGTCCCCGCGCTGCTCTCTCCGCCGTCCGTGGTGCTGCCAGCCGTGGAGGCTCCCGCGCTAGGCGACGCGCTTCCGCCCGTCGACGCGCCGCTGGTTGCGGGCGGGTTGCCGGCGCTGGGGTTGGTGCTCCCGCTAGTGCTGGTGGTTCCGCTGCTGCTGCTGCTGGAGCCACCGGAGCCGCCGCTACTGCCGCTGTCGCAGGCCGCGTTGAGGGCGATGCCCAGCGCCAGGACGGAAACCAAGGTCGTGATACGAGCCGAGTTCGACACGCGCCGCATGTTACCACCATTAGCGCGCGCCGGTTCTCGCGGACCAGGTGAGCTCGTCCTCACCGCTACCAGAAAACAATACGTTCCGAGCGGCATGAATTTGCTCTCGAATTTCCGGGGAAACGGCGTGCGGGTCGGCTCTTTCGGGGATACCTTGCAGCACGATGACGTGGAAACAGGGCGCTTCATGGCGTTCGGGTGCCGTTTTGAGCTGCGCTCTCGGCCTGAGCTCCGCCTTGGCAAGTTGCTCGTCGGAGGCACCCCCGGCGTCGACCGCGGGCAACGCTGGTAGCGCGGGCCAGGCCACGAACGGCGCCGCCGGGTCAAGCGCGGGCGCTGATTCACCGCTCGGCGGAGCCGGCGGTAACGCGGGGAGCGGCGGTGCTGGTGCGAGCGAAGGGGGAGCGCCTTTGGCCGGAGCCGGCGGTGGAGCGGCGGGCATGAACGCTGCGGGTAGCGCTTCGGATGACTGCCATCGCGCGGGCGCGGCCGGGCCTTTGGCGACCCGACTGCCGTGTCTGCTGTCCGAAACCGGACTGTACGCGGCCGACATGGTGACCTTGAGCCAGGGCGTGCATCCATTCTCGCCCAATTTCGCGCTTTGGAGCGACAGCGCCGAGAAGCAACGCTTCATCGCCTTGCCCGCCGGCTCGAAGATCGACACCTCGGACATGGACTATTGGACGTTTCCCGCAGGTACCAAGCTGTGGAAAGAGTTCACGCGCGACGGGGTGCGCGTTGAGACGCGCCTGATCGAGAAGCAAGCGTCGGGCGCTTGGTACGCCGTGGCCTACCATTGGCGGTCCGATCAGCAGGAAGCCGACGCGGTGCCCAACGGTGTCATGAACGCCTCCGGCACGCCGCACGACGTGCCCGACAGCGATCAGTGCCTCACCTGCCACAGCCAAATGCCGGACAAGGTCCTGGGTTTTTCGGCGATTCAGCTGTCGCACGCCAAGTTGGACGCCACGAGCGAGCTGGAGTGGACGCTCGACACATTGATGGCCGACGGCCTGCTCACCAGCCCGCCTGCCAAGGCCTTCACGGTGCCGGGTACAGCGGTCGAGCGCGACGTGTTCGGTTACTTGCACGCCAACTGCGGCACTTGCCACAACCCGAAGGGCACCGCGAACACCCAGACGGGCCTCGACATGTGGCTCAAGGTCGCGGACCTGGCGGGCCCCGTGAGTGAATTCTCGGTCTACAAGGGCTTGGTCGACAAAGACATCGTCTGGCTCGACGCCGAGCATCCCGAAGCTCCCAAGCGCATTGCGCCGGGCTCACTGAAAGACAGCGCCGTCTACCAGCGCTTCATCGAAAAGGGCAAAACGTGGAGCATGCCCCCCCTCGCGACCGAAGACGTCGACCCGAAGGGCAAGAAGCTGCTCGAAGATTGGATTCTGTCGGAGGGCTGAGCGGCGAGGGTCAGTTGCGCTCGGAGTCGGGCTTGCGAGCGCGGTCCGGAGCGACCGTTGCCTCGGGCAGGTCTGCGGAGCGAGCCGCGCGAGGAGACAGAGCGCTGGCCGCGCGCGGACGAACGATGACCTCGGGCGGAGGACGGCGGTTTTGGCCGTTCCCGCCGGGCCGCGATGCGTGACGGGGCTGCTGAGCCGCGCCGCCGCCGTGCTGGGGCGGCCTGCCACCACGCTGTTGCTGCTGCTGAGGCGGGCGCGCACCGCGTTGTTGGGGCGGGCGGCCGCCGCGTTGCTGCTGCTGCTGGGGCGGGCGACCGCCGCCTTGTTGCTGCTGTTGGGGCGGGCGAGCACCGCGGTGCTGCGGCTGCTGGGGCGGGCGAGCACCGCGGTGCTGCGGCTGAGGTGCTCCGAAGTCCCGTTGTTGCGGCTGGGCGGGCCGGGCGCCACGCTGCGGGTCTTGGTTCTGCTGGAAGGCGCCGCGGATCGGCAGCGGCCTTTGCGGGGGCGGCAAACGCGGCCGACCCGAGGGCACGAAATCCGACGTGAGCTCGCGGCGCATGTAGGCGCGCCAAATCTCGGCGGCGTCGCCGCGACGAGCGTTCAGACGCGGATCGAGGGCGCGCAAATGACCCAGGATATTCTCGGCGTCGCGCATGAAGAAGCGCTCAGAGTTGCTGTTTTGCGCCGCCGAGACGATCTGCGGAAAATCGATGATGGTGGGGCCGCCGGCCGCCCACAGCACGTTGTACGGCGAAAGATCGCCGTGGATCAGGTCGCAGGTCAGCATCCGCACCAGCTGCACCAGCATGTCGTGATAAGCGGCGTTGGCCTGCTCGGCGCTCAGGGTGGTGTCGATCAAGCGGCGGGCCGTCACGCCCTCGCCGTCGAGCACCAAATCCATCAGCAGCACGCCCTCGAAGAATAGAACCGGCGCTGGCACGCGCACCTCGGCGGCGTGAAGCTTGTACATGGCGTCGACCTCGGCCGACTTCCACGCTTCCTCTTCCGTATCCCGACCGAAGCTGGAGCGCCGCCCCATGGCGCGCTGGTCGCGCGAGCTCCGCACGCTCCGCCCCTCTTGGTAAGCGGACTTGTTCTTGAAGCTGCGCTGAGCGTGGTCTTTGTAGACCTTGGCGGCGACGACGCGCTCTCCGTAGCGGACGATGAACACCTCCGCCTCTTTGCCGCTCTGCAAGCGCCCCAAGACCTCACTGATGATGCCCTCCTCGAGGAGGGGGCCGAGCGGGCTATCCATGGTCGGTATTCGGCAAGGTGCAGGCGACTGCATAGTAGATTTCGTGGTCAGGGAGGAGAACATCGAGCGCAAAACGTTGTCTCAGCCCTCCCCTCGCCCGGGCCGGTTCCCCTCAGATGCCAGTAATGCCCGACATTTTACACGCCAAGCCCAGCCGACGCATCGACCTCGAGCGCACCAAGCTCGCGTTGACGCTGGCCCTGGCCAGCGGCTCCGCCGGAGGGCTGTTCGCCGAGGCCCTCGATTCGGCCACCATGGCCCCCTCGGGCTTTAGGCCCGCCGAGTTCGCCGAGGAGCTGTTCTTGCAGCGCTTCGTGGGGCAAGGCTTGCGCGCGAAGGTCTCTGGCCAGCAGCCCGCGATGCACACGCGGCACCTCTTCCGCCTGCTCTCGCAGCCCCCGGCGGACCTCGAAACCGTGCAATTCCGTCGCAACGTCCTGTTCGAGCTCACCCAGCGTCCCGAGCTACGCGCGGCCCTGGAAGCGGCGTACACAGCCCTGTGCAAGGTGCGCGGCCTGCTCGAAAATCCAGCCGGCATCCGGGTGTGGGACGAGAACCGCCGCCGCCTCGACATCCTGCACGTGTTCAAGTCACTGCTCGATGGCCTGGCCGAGGGCTTTGCGAGCGCCGAGTCGGGCCTGCGACGCCTGGCGGAGTTTGGCGCGGAGGTGCGCGCCAGCGAGCCGTACAGCGCGCTCGCCGATCTGCTGAAATGCGACGAGCGGCTGGCGACCGTCGACGTGCGCGTGGCGGTGGGCGTGGACGGCAGCGTCAACCGCTTCGAAGTGCTGGCGGTGGAGGAACGCGCCGAAAATCCGTTCGTCAACCCGGTGTGGCGACGCTGGCTGGCCAAGCTCGAGCTGTTCGTACGCGGTTACCGCTTCAGCGACGGTGAGATCTTGGCGCGCTTGGTCGACGCGGTGGTGTCCGGCCTGGAAGACGAGCTGGCCAGCTTGGTGCAGCTCTTGGGCGACTTGGAGTTCTATCTGGGAGCGCTGGGCTTCCGCGACGAAGCTACCGCGGCCGGCCTGGCCGTTTGCTTGCCCGAGTTCGTGGAACCGAGCGCGCCGCGTGAGCTGCGCGGGCTGTTCAACCCGCTCTTGCTCGTGAGCGGCATCACGCCCGTGCCCTCCGACCTGCTGAGCGATCGTCTGGCGTCCACTTCTCTCATCACCGGGCCCAACTCCGGCGGAAAAACCCGGCTGCTGCAGTCGCTAGGCCTCACGCAGCTGCTCGCGCAAAGTGGCCTGTTCGTGCCCGCGTCGAGCGCCCGGCTGGCTTGGGCCTCCGGGCTCGTTGCTTCACTGCTCGAGGAGACGAAAGCCGACCAAGCCGAAGGCCGGCTGGGCATGGAGCTGATGCGCATTCGCGCGCTGTTCGAGCGCCTGCAGCCGGGTACGTTGGTGCTGCTCGACGAGCTGTGCTCCGGAACCAACCCGTCCGAAGGCGAGCAAATCTTCGAGCTGGTGGTGACCATGATGAGTCAGCTCGAGCCACAAGCTTTCATCACCACTCATTTCCTCACCTTCGCCAACCGACTGCGAAGCTCCGGCACGGTCCCTCACCTCGCGTTCCTGCAGGTCGAGCTCGACGCTCAACGCCGCCCCACGTACCAGTTCGCGCCGGGGGTCGCCGGTTCTTCGCTCGCCGCTCACACCGCCGAGCGCCTGGGCGTCACCGGCGAGCAGCTTTCGGCGCTGATACAGAAAACCTTGCTCACCCGCCCGCTGGGCACCGGAAATACGCAGTAGTGCCGACCCTGCTCGTCACCAGGCGCATGTCGCCCGCCTTGGCGGCGCGCGTGCAGGCCGCCGTCAGCAACCGGCAGGGCCCGCGGCGTCCGCTCAAATCGCTGCTGCGCGTGCTGACCTTCACGTTCGTGGTCGCCAGCGCCTTCGGAGTCGTGCATTTCCGAGAGCAGAGGCAGCAGAGGCTGGAGGCGCAACGGGCCGAGCTGCTTTCGACCCTGAAGCGAGCCGGCCAGACGCTCACCGCGAGCGATCGCGAGCTGCCCGCGCGCGTGGCGGCTGCCATCGCGCTCGAAGCCACCACCGCCTATCTGGGCGATCGACTGCCGCCGGAGCTGCAGAGCGAAGCGCAGTTGAGCGAGGTCTTGGCGCAACCTACGCTGTACTTGCGCGGCGCGCTCGACGCGTTGGCGCGCCCCGAGCGCGTGAGCGAGCTAGCCTCGAGCTCCGGCAAGGACGCCTTCGTGCTCTGCCTGCTGTCGCCCCCAGAGACGCGCAGCGAAAAAGCCCTCCGCCATAAGGCGAGCGCCGCCTACGCCCAGGGCAGCGGCACCGAAGCCACGCGCAACGTCGAGCGTCTGGCCCCGCTGCTTCAAGCCCTGCCGCTCCTCGAGCGCGGTTGGGCGCGGCGCGTCGAGAGCGCCGAGAGCGAGCTGGCGCTGCAAACCCTGCAGAAGTTGGTCGACGCGGCGCCGCTGGCGGCCGCCGTGCGCGCCGCCAAGGCGAGACAGCTGCTGCTCGTCTTGGACGAGAGCAGCCCCGGCAGCGGCCCCACCGAGCTCGACGGCGAGCGCGTTCACCCCGTACGGGTCGCGCTCACTGATTTGACCAGCGGCGAAGCGCGCCTGCGCTTCCGGCAGACGGTCGACCCGTCGTGGCTCAGCGACAGCACTCGCGCGCAGTACGCGAGCGGCATCGACAGCTGCACCCTCGCCATGGATTTTCGGCGCGCCGCCACGACCAAGCGCCCGTAAAGCGAGCTTCGAGCGCTACGCAGCGCCCCAATGCGAAGCGGCAGAGCTCGCCGCTCCGCGCCACCGCCCGTCCATGCGGCACCGACGTCGCGGCGGCCTCGGAAACAGTCGAGTCACCCAAGCGTCACCAGCAAGCTACGTAGAGTTCGCCGTGCGGACGCGAGCGACGTGGCACCTTGATTGCACGGTACCCACCATGCACTTCGCGCGCTTCCTCATAACGGGCCTCGGTGTTGGCGCCATTTTCGGCGCAGGAAAGCTGGCCACGGTGCAGGCATCGGCCGGCTCGGACGTCCCACAGTGCGTGGCTTTCTGCCGCGCCTGTGACAAATGCTACGCGCGCGACGCAGTCGCCAAAGCGACGTGCAACTACTTGATGAACGATTCGGAGCAGGCGAAAGACCAGTGCGAGGCCGATTGCAAAGCGGGGGTGACACCCAGCGCGGTGGCCCGCGGCGGCTTCGGCGAAAACTGGCGAGCGCTCACCTGCGAGCAGCTGAGCTCGAGCTTGTAAGGTCAGCGCGCTCAACGGCCCACCGAAGCGCCGCTAAACGGCCAGAAAACAAGCGGCGTGGGCCAGGCCGGCGAGGCCTTGAACGGCGAGCGTGCTCTGTAGCCGCCTCGGCAAGTCGCCGTGCTCCACGGCGCGGGCAAACCTGAACGTTACCTCGACGATGCACGCGTCCACCTCGGACTGCGAGTGAGCAAAGCTCGCGAGCCGCGTGTGTAGCAAGAAGCGGAGGCAGGCCAGGCGCACGACCAAGTCGTACGCGTACTGGAACAAATTTTCGGACAACATGTAAGGCGTCGTCCACACGTGGTTCATCGCGTAGCGCGTGAGGCAGGTCTCGATGCGCGCGCGCGTGGCGCTAGAAAGCGAAGCACGGCGCGACGTGTACTCTCGCCATACCGCCGGAAGCTCCGCTTCGGATGGCCGCCCCGCCAAGCCCAACACGGCCCAGGTTTCTCGTAGAATCACGTCGAAGCCAGCGTTCGGCGCCGCTTCGCCTGAAGCGCCGCTCGGTTGTAGGGCCGCATGAAGCACCAAGAGCGGCAGCGCGCCGTCCAGGGTGAGGGAGCGAAAGCTCGTCGTCAAAGCGCCCAGCACTGGCGCCTCGCCGAGCGCGGCAAAAACGGCTTCGAGCTGGGCTTCGGGCACGGCGCCGCAGCCGGAAAACAGCACGGGGCGCAGCTTGTCGCCCATCCAGAGCAGCACGAAGAGCTTGTCCGAGAGGCCGTAACCAGGCTCGCCGAGCAGCTGGAGCACGGCCGCGCGCGCGGATTTGAACGGACGAAAGTAGGGCTTGCGAGTATCGAAGCGATTGCGCAGCTTGCGCGGCAGCTCTTCGGGAGTCGCCACGGTCATGTCGAAGGCGTCCTCGGCGAGCAGCGACAGGCGCGCGACCTCCGGACACGACAACGTGCCGAACAGCTCTAGCTCTTCGTCGACCTGGTTTGCGTAGCGTGGAAACGAAGCGCAAACCTCGAACAGCTCGGCGTGCCCGAGCTTCGAGTGGATGCTGCACAGGCCGGCGTCGTCGAGCATGCTGCAGCCCCCTTCGCTGCGGAAACGCAGGCGCGCGTAGTCGGGGCCTTCGGGCGTCACCTCGATACCGCGCTCGAGCAGCTGCCCCAGGGCGGCATCTCCCGCGGCCAACACCTTCAAGCGGCGGTGCGCCGATGGCTCGACCGCGATGCCCCAGCCGCCACAACAAGTAGCTTCACAGTCACCGGCCAGACAACGGAAGCGCGTCATGTAGCGCGCAGAGGCCACCTTCGTCGGCACTCGCCGCAGCTTAGCAGGGTGTCGAGAAAGTAGGCCTTCGAGTCACAGGGCCACGTCAAGGTCTGTTCGAGGTGCCCGCCCCGGCAGTCTCAAAGTTGTCGCGCGCGCGGCTGCGTTCGAGCTGCTCATCGGCCAGCGGCGCGAGGCTCTCGCGCTCGTCTAGCTCGAGCCCCATTTCGACCGCGCGGTGCCATTTCGAGCGTCGCCGCGCGAGCGCGACCCGCTGCGCGGTCGAGACCAGGAACGAACGCTGCGCCCGCGCCGGAACGACCGGCGTGCGCCGAGCCAGAATCCAAAACACGTCCTGACAGGCGTCGTCGGCGTCCGCAGCCGACAAACCTGCGCGGCGCAGGACGCGCCACGCGAGATCGAGATGAAGGCGCACCGCGGCTCGCAAACGATCTCAGCCGAGGTCATGACCCGGCTCGAACCGCGCTCGCGGCCCGGCTTCGGCCCGTCGCTCCGGGTTGGCGTGAGCGTGGGGCTTTGCACCGGCACCCCGGAGAGCCGAACGGCCGCGCTCCAGTCGAAAGATGAGTCGCCCACCCTGCTCCGCAGGGCTAGGTCGCGTGACGCGCCCCCGACCATGGACAATTCCCTCGCTTTTGTGCGCGGAACGGCGACCCGGAGCCGACGGCACGCGGTAGATTCAGCGCTCAGCGTCAATGAGCAAGGGCAGGATGTTTTCTTAACGGATAGCAGCCGAGTTTCGCACTGCTTGCAGTCGGCGCGGACGCATTCCAGTGTACCGAGAATCAGACAACTCGGCTGCAGTCAGCGTCAATCGCGCGGCAGCTCGGGGTGGTCGGCCACCAGCAGGCAAAATCATGCAGCTACGAATCGTATTGGTTGGACTGACGGCCTTGGCCCTGGGCGCGGGCTGTTCCTCTCCTACTCAGCAACCCGCCTCAGCGGGCGCGCCGAGCAGCAGCGCCGGAGCTTCGGGCTCGCCAGCGGCCGGAGGCAACGGAGCAACCACCGCCGGTAGCCCGGCCACCGCGGGCGGCGGTACCAGTAGTAGCGGCGGCGTTGGCGCCAGCTCGGGCGTTGGGGGAGAGCTCACGAGCGGCGGAGTGGTGGGCAGCGCGGGCAGCAGCGAGGTAACCGGCGGCATGCCCGGCTCCGACGAGACCTATCCCGTTCCGGACTCGCTGCCGGCCGAGACCGGCGCCAAGCTCTGGCTGCGCTACCCCAAGGTGCCCATTCCGGGGCGGCTTGCCGAGTACCAGGCGGCGCTCAAGCACGTCGTCAGCTCGGGCGGCGGACCGAGCACCGATGTCGCCGAGGCCGAGCTGGTCGACGGCTTGAGCGGGCTTACCGGCGCTTCGGTGACGGTGAGCCCGGACGTGGGCGCAGGCGCGGTAGTCATCGGAACGCCGACGACCTCGACCATCATCGCGAGCCTGCCGCTCGCGGAGCGGCTCGCCCCGCTGGGCACCGAAGGTTACCTGGTCGAGAGCGCCGAGGTCGCGGGTCAGCCGGTGATCGCGGTGGCTGCGAACAGCGAGGTCGGCGTGCTGTACGGCAGCTTTGCTCTGCTCCGGCACCTGCAGAGTCACAGCGCGCTTGCCGATCTGAAGCTGAGCAGCTCGCCACGCATCAAGCGTCGCGTGTTGAACCATTGGGACAACCTCGATCGCACCGTTGAACGTGGCTACGCAGGGCGCTCGCTCTGGGACTGGAGCGCGCTTCCGGGCACGATTTCGCCTCGCTACAAAGACTACGCGCGGGCCAACGCTTCCGTGGGCATCAACGGAACCGTCCTCACCAACGTGAACGCCAACGCCCAGGTGCTGACGGCCTCGTACATCTCCAAAGTGAAGGCGTTGGCCGACGTTTTCCGGCCGTACGGCATCCGGGTCTACTTGACCGCGCGCTTCAGCGCGCCCATCGAGATTGGCGGCCTCAGCACGGCGGATCCGACCAACGCTGGCGTCAAGCAGTGGTGGGCCGACAAGGCGACCGAGATCTACGGACAGATCCCCGATTTTGGCGGCTTCCTCGTCAAGGCCAACTCCGAAGGCCAACCCGGACCTCAAGACTACAACCGCAGCCACGCCGACGGAGCCAACGTGCTGGCCGACGCGGTAGCGCCCCACGGTGGCATCGTCATGTGGCGCGCCTTCGTCTACTCGGACACGAGCCCGCCCGATCGCATCAAGCAAGCGTACGAAGAGTTCAAGCCGCTCGACGGCAAGTTCAAGGCCAACGTGCTGGTGCAGGTCAAGAACGGCCCGCTCGACTTCCAACCTCGCGAGCCCTTCTCGCCGCTGTTCGGGGCCATGCCCAGCACGCCCTTGGCCCTCGAGCTGCAAATCACGAAAGAGTACCTGGGGCAAGACACCCACCTGGCGTACCTGGGCCCCCTGTACGAAGAGGTGCTGAAGTCGGACACGTTCGTGGGCGGCGCCGGCGCGACCGTCGCCAAAGTGATCGACGGCTCGCTGCACAACTACACGACCACGGCCATCGCGGGCGTGGCCAACGTGGGCGACGACGCCAACTGGAGCGGATCTCAGTTCAACCAAGCCAACTGGTACGTGTTCGGCCGGATGGCGTGGAACCCCGATGTTTCGGCCAAAGCGGTGGCCGACGAGTGGGTAAGGCAGACGTTCTCCAACGATCCAGCCGTCGTGGCGCCGGTGGTCGACATGATGATGGACTCGCGCGAGGCGCTGGTGCGCTACATGACCCCGCTCGGCCTAGCGCACATCATGGCGTCGACGCACCACTACGGGCCCGGCGCGTGGGTGGACGATGAGAGCCGCCTCGAATGGAACCCGGTCTACTATCACAAGGCCGACGCGCAGGGCATCGGCTTCGACCGCACGTCGACTGGTAGCAACGCCGTGGCTCAGTACACGGGAGCCGCGCGCGACAAGTTTGCCAGCAAGAGCACGGTGCCCGAAGAGCTCTTGCTCTTTTTCCATCACGTGGGCTGGCAAGACAAGCTCAGCTCGGGCCGGACGGTGTGGGCAGAGCTGGTGCACCGCTACAGCCAGGGCGTCGACGACGTGGCCGCCATGCGCGCCTCTTGGATGACCGTCAAAGGGCGTATCGACGCGCAACGCTTCGACGAGGTGAACAAGTTCTTGGAGATTCAACACTACGAAGCGCGCTGGTGGCGCGACGCGAGCCTCGCGTACTTCGCGCAAGTCTCGAAGCAGTCGATCCCGGCCGGCTATGCCCCCTTGGCGAAGTCGCTCAGCTATTACCAGGGGCTCAATTGCCCGCCCGACGTGAAGAAACCGCGCTGCACCGCCGTCTACACCGGCAGCCCTTCCCCGGCCATTTTGCCCTGAAATGCGCCGGGCGCTCATGACTCTCAGGCTCTTCTCCGCGCTGGCTTTGTTGCTGACCGTTGCGTGCGGGGGCGGCGCTGCTCCCGCTGGCCCCGCCGAATCGACGAACGGCGGCAGCGTGAACGGGGGCAGCGCGGCCATGGGCGGAGCTCCAACGAGCGGCGGTACGCCGGCCTCGGGCGGCGCTGCGGCGCAAGCGGGTCAGTCGACCGCCGGCAGCGCTTCTGGCTCCGCAGGTGGCGGGGCGAGCGGAGGCGGCGGAAGTGGCGGAGCAAACGGAGGCGGGGAAGCGAGCGGAGGCGGCGGCGGAGCGGGAGCGGGTGGCGCAACCAGCCTCGCGGGCGCCGCGGGCACGGGCGGGGCGGCTGGCGGCGGCAACGCGGGCGGCAACGCGAGTCACTGGGTGGGAACCTGGGCCTGCGCGCCCCAGCTCACCGAGCCCGCGAATCTGCCGCCTTCTCCCGGGCTAGCCGGCAACACGCTGCGACAAATGGTGCGCGTGAGCATCGGCGGCAGCCAGCTACGCCTACGGCTCTCGAATCAATACGGTACGAGCGCGGTGAGCCTCGCCTCCGTGCACGTCGCGCTATCCAAGGGCGGCGGTGCCATCGACAGCACGACCGACAAAGCCTTGAGCTTCAGCGGCATGCCTTCGGTCACCATCCCGAGCGGGCAAGCCGTGTTCTCGGATGCCCTCGATTTCACGCTCGCGCCCTCGTCCGATTTGGCAATTTCCATGCGCTTCAGCGCGCAGTCGGGCGACGTCACCGGCCACCCGGGCTCGCGCACCACGTCGTTCTTGCAGTCGGGCGACGCGGTCAGCGCGGCCAGCTTGGCCTCGGCCGTCAAGGCCGAGCACTGGTACTTCATCACGGGCCTGGACGTGATGGCCGACGCCGCCAGCGCAGCCGTGGTGATCCTCGGTGACTCGATCACCGACGGGCGCGGCTCGACCACCGACAAGAATAACCGTTGGCCCGACATTCTGGCCAAGCGGCTGCTAGCAAACAGCGCCACGTCGAAGCTCGGCGTGCTCAACATGGGCATCGGCGGCAACAACGTGTTGTCGGAGGGCCTCGGCCCCCCCGCCGTCGTGCGCTTCGATCGCGACGTGCTCCAGCAGAGCGGCGCCCGCTGGCTCATCGTGCTGGAAGGCGTAAACGATCTAGGCGAAGGCGCAGACGTGGGCGCCGCGCTGATCGACGCGTACAAGAGCTTCGTCAGTAAAGCTCACGCCGCCCAAATGCGCGCCTACGGTGTGCCCATCTTGCCTATCGGTGGCTCGATGTACGCCCCCGGCGAAAGCACGCGCGCCACGGTGAACGAGTGGATCCGCACCAGCAAGACGTTCGACGCCGTCATCGATTTGGACGCCGCCGTGCGCGATCCGGCCGCGCCGACTCGGCTCTTGGCCGCGTACGACAGCGGCGACCACCTGCATCCATCGCCGGATGGGTACAAGAAGATGGGCGAAGCCATCGACCTGTCGCTGTTCGCACCCTAGGCCGCAGGTGGCGACGATGGACGGGGGGGCAAGCGCGCGCCGCGCTTCCGCGGAGACGGCCGAGCCGAGCGCGCGCCGTGCGGGGCTCCATGCCAAAAATTGCCGAGATTTGCCGGCTGCTGATGGTGCCCCAACGGATTTTTTGACGGGGCCCGCTAGAGTTCGCCACTGCTTGGTCGACGGAGCATGGCCGGACAGGATTCGCTAGCCCTCGTGGCTGCCGCCCCGACTGGGGAGCAGGCGGAGGTTTGTCCGCCGCTCGCCCCGCTGCCGCCATTTTCGGAGATCTATGCCCGCTATTTCGACTTCGTGTGGTCTTCGGCTCGCCACCTAGGAATAGGCGCCGGAGCCATCGACGACGTCGTCCAGGAAGTGTTCATCGTGATTCACGGAAAGCTCCACACCATCCAGCAACCCGAAGCGCTGCGCAGCTGGATCTACGGCGTGGTGCGCCGCACGGTGAGCAGCCACCGGCGCGCCTACAAGCTCAAAGAAACGTCCACGAGCACGTTCGAGGTACTAGGCGAAGCGTCGGGTCCATTTCCCAGCACGCCGCTGGAAGTGGCGGAGCAGAACGCTCAGCTTCAGTTGTTGTCCAGCTTGCTCGGCGAGATCGACGAGACCAAACGCGAGGTCTTCATTCTGGCCGAGCTCGAAGAAATGACCGTGCCAGAGATCGCGGGGGCGCTCGAGATCCCGCTCAACACCGCTTACTCGCGGCTGCGCGCCGCTCGACAAGCCTTCGAAGCGGGGCTGGCGCGGCGCGCCGCTCGCCAGAAGGACAAGGGGCTACGATGAACGATCTGAGCCCATCTGCTCAGCAATTGGTGCGAGGCGCAGCCAAGGCCGCGCTCCCGTCCGACGCGGACCGCGCGCGCGTCTTCGAGGCGCTCCGAGCGCAGCTCGGCGACGCGGCCCTGCTGGGGCAAACCGCAGTCGCGCCCAGCGCCGGAAGTGCGCTCTGGGTCAAGGTCTCGGCGCTCGCGGTGGGGCTGGGCGTGGCCGTGGGCGGGCTGCTGTTGGTCATTCCCACGGCACCGCCCCAAGTCGGAGCCTCCCCCGCCACCGAGCCCCTGCCCGTCGTGGTCCCGCCCGCACCCCCGGCTCGAACCATCGCTGACGCGGCCGCGGTCGAGCCGCCAGCAAAGGCGCCGCCAATCGCGGCGGTCGAGCCGCGGATCGAGCCGCCGGTCGCCGCCACGAAGCGCGGCAGCGATCGGCTCGCAGAAGAGGTCGCGCTGCTATCGCGCGCGACCAGCGCCCTGCGCGGGGGGCGCGCCAACGACGCCCTCAAAACGCTCAACGAGCACCAGGGCAGGTTTCCCAAGGGGCTGCTCGCGGAAGAACGACGCGCGGCGCGCGCCCAGGCGCTGTGCGCGCTCGGGCGGCGCACCGAAGCCGAGCGCGAGCTCGCGAGCTTTTCGCCGTCGTCGCCACAAGCGGCCCGCGCCCGCCAGCTGTGCGGCATCACCCCGTAGGGCCGCGAGCGCTCGCGCGCGCTCAAAACGACCACTGTAGGCCGACGGCCGCGGCCAGCGTGACGGGTCCAATCTGAGCTACGTCCCCCAAACCGTCGATGGCGAGCAGGGGGCGAGCAGTTTCGACGCGCGCGCCGACGTCGGCAAAGATGGCCAAAGCTTCGGCCACTTCCAGCGCGCCTTGCGCCCCCGCTCCAACGCCGAGCCAAACCGCGCGGGCCTCGCTCGGCGTCACGCCCGCGCCGGTTCCCCGAGCCGAGATGCGCTGCAGCGCGAGCGTGAGACAAGGACCGACCTCGGCACGCCCGGCGCGAAAGGCCCGGCCCATCGTGAGCGAGGCGAGCTGGCGCGCCACCCGCGCGCCGTGGCCGGGGAAAGCCGTGCCGTGCAACGTCTGGGGCAGCCAAAATTGCCCGGACAGCACGAAGAGCCAGTCGTCGTAGTGGGCCTCGACGCCCAGCCCGAAACCGGCGCTCGGCTCCGGGAGCGCGCCCAGCTCGCCCACGAGCGCGGGGGCGCGCACCAGCGCTCGAACTGGGCGCGCAGCGGAACGTGACCGCTGCGGAGGGGCAGCTTCGGAGGCCTGCGGCTCGACCGCGAGTGGCGCGGCCGGCGCGGGCGGCACGGACGGCACGGGCTCCGCTTGGCTCGCGCTGGCGTCGCCGCCTGCCGTGTCACGGGCGCCGCGCAGCGCGCGTTCGGTGAGCGGCGTCTCGGAGCGCAGCATGAGCCCTAGCGCCACCGCGGTCGCGCCGGCTAGATCTTCGCAAGAGTCCGCGGTGATGTTGCGCTCGCCGGTGAGCTCTCCATCGCGTAGCCAGAGCCGCAGATGGAAGCGACCCTCGGCGCGCGTGACGCGAGCTCGAGCCTGCAGGTGCGTTTCTTTCTGTACCGCTGCGCCGGCGATGGCTTCTATGCGTGCTCGCACCTCCGCTGCCTGCGGACAGCCCGCTGGCGCGTCCCAGCTCAGCTCGGGGCCCGAGAGCGGCTGCGCCACGACGTGGCGACCGAGCAGCGCCGCGCTGCAACCGAGGAGGGCGAGCGCGTGCCTCATGGCTCTTCACGCATGGCCACGTCATCGACGTACACAGTCAACTCGGGCGGAGTGAGACCCACCGCGAGATTTCCCACGTACCATTGGCCGTAGGTCGAGTTGTCGGTGACGAGCTCGCTGAGCTCGAGAGCGACTTGATCGTCTTGGTAGAGGGCGAACTCGCCCGTCGCATCAGCGGCGCGCTTCCAATACACCTCGACTCGGAACCACGCTCCGATAGGCAAGGCCGGCACGCCGCTCGCCTCGCGCGTGACCATGCGCAAGAAATCGAACACGTGCAGGTGCAGCGAGCCATCGGCGGCGATGCGAACGGACACGTCCCAAAGCCCATGCAGCGCACCGGTCGCGCCTCCGCCCTGGAAATGAATCAAGTTCCAGTTGTTGGCGGCGCTGGGGGCGGACGGAATGAAGAACCAAGCGCTGTAGTAAGCAGCCTCGGGCAGCTGCCCTTGCCGCACGCAGCGCGCCTGCAAGCCATCGAACGCGGTGTCCACGACGATGTTGAACGCGGCCGCGGACTCTCCCGAATGCACCGGGGACGACACGATTTCGAAGCTGCCGCGGGTGTCGCCGTAGCAGTAACCGAGCGACGTCGCGTAGTCGCAAAATCCGTTCTCGAAGCCGGTGGACCACGGCACCGTCACGGCCTCGGTTCCCCGATGCATGGGGCCGTTGCCGTTGTCGTCGCCGCCGGCGCTGCACTCGACCGGCGCCGCGCCCGCCTCGGCGCCACCGTCGCCGCCGCCGCCATCGCCAGCGCTGCCGCCCTCGCCACTGCGGCCGCCGTCGCCGCTGCGGCCACCGTCGCCGCTGCGGCCAGCATCGCCGCCACTCCCGCCGTCAGCGCGCTCACTGCCTACGGCCGGGCTCCATTTGCCCACGATCAGCTTGGGCTCGCAGGCCAGCGGAGCCAGCCACGCGCCGCCGGCCAGCGCGAAGACGAGCCACCTAGGCCCGACCCGAACGAGTCGAGCGACGCCCCGAGCTCGGAGGTCCTTGGAACGGGAGGCACCAGCCCCGTGCACTACTCCGTACATGGTCAGCTCGCCGTGCCGCGAACATGACACGGTGGCTCGACCGAAAACACCCTGCGTCGAGGCACGAGCTCCATTCGCCAACACGAAACGAGCGACGGAATACCGGCCTCGGTGCAAACACGCGCTGCCGCTGGAAAGCGGCCAATGGCCGTGGCTAGACGCTTCCCGCGACTTCACCCTGCACGCGCTTTTGCTGACGGAAGGGATGGGCCAATTCCACTGCTGGCGTGATGCGCACCCTCGTCTTCGTTCCCCTCTTGCTCCTTGCTAGCTGTTCCGTCGAAGATCCTGCCCCCAACGACGACGGGCAAGCGGGCACGGGTGGCCAGCCCAGCAACACCGCTGGCACGAGCAGCACGAGCGGGGCTCCCGGCACGGCTGGCAGCACCAGCTCGACCGCCGGGCAATCGCCGGCGGGCGGCACCCCCAGCGCCGGTGGCACGGACACGGCCGGTACCGCCAATGGTGGCGCGGGCTCGGCCAGTGGCGGCAGCAGCGGCAGCGGCGGGGCCAACGCGGGCAGCAACAGCGGGGGCTCGAGCAGCGGTGGCACGGCCGGCGCCGGTGGCATGAGCGTCGGAGGCGCCGGTGGCGGCAGCGGCGGCGGCTCGAGCACTGCGGCCAAGCCGAGCGCCGGCTGCGGCAAGGCGCCGGGCGCAGTCGGAAGCTCCGGCTCCCCGCTGACCGTGTCCAACCACAAGTACTACGTGAAGCTGCCGGCGCAGTACGAGATGAACAAGCCCTACCCGGTGCTGTTCGTATTCCACCCGACCAACAACCCCATCGATTGGGCCGAGAAGAGCGCGGGCTACGAGCAGACGACCGCCAAAGACAAGGCCATTCGCGTCTACCCCGCGGCCGCCAACAACAGCAGCGGCTGGGTCGCCAACGACGTCGCCTTCTTCGGCCCGTTGTACGACAAGGTGGCGGGCGACTACTGCATCGACAAGGCGCGCGCCTTCGCGTCTGGCGAGAGCTCGGGCGGAGACTTCTCGAGCATCTTGGGCTGCGAGCACGCGGACAAGCTGCGCGCCATCGGGCCCTGCGCCACCAAAGACGTCCCGCAGTATCCGCTCAACGCCACCACCCGCAAGTGCACGGGGCAAGTCGCAGCCGTCATCATCCACGGCAAGAACGACAACGTCGTGGGCCCGGCCAACGGTCCCAAGACTCGCGACTTCTACGCCGCGCTCAATCATTGCAGCAGCATGACGACGCCCGTCGCCGGGTATACCGACATGCTGTCCAATTGCGTGGCCTTCCAGGGCTGCGACGCCAACTTCCCCGTGTACTGGTGCCAGCACACCGACCCGAACTACAGCAACACCAACCATGGTTGGCCCGCGTTCGCCGGCAAGATGACCTGGGAAACGTTCTCCAAGTACTGAGCCTGGTTGGTCGTCGGCTCCGGCCTCGCAGCGACGAGGCCGGGCCGAGCGAGAAAAAAGCAGGTTTCCTGGAACTGGTTCCAGGTGCGACCGCGAGCAGCGCTGGAGCTTTCTAGCGGCCGGGCGAGAAAATTCTCACCCGGCATTTTACGGCAAGTTTTTTCGGTGGCGTGCGCGCTCGCGACGAGTCCTAATGGATTCTTGCGCGCGTGAAACGTGCGCGCAGCTCGCCCCCATGAACGCCCAAGTTCTGATCGACGCAGTGGTCCGCCAAACCATGGTGCTGATCGCTCAGCTCTCCACGGCCGACGGCGCGCGCTCCCCGCTCTCGCACGTGGCGGACGAGGTCTTCATCGCCTTGGTGCGCGAGCTGGAGCACCAAGGTGTCGGCAAGAAGGTCATCGCCGATATGTTCGGCCTGGCCTTGCGCTCGTACCAGCAGAAGGTGCAGCGCCTGAGCGAGTCGGCCACGCGCCGCGGCGTCACTTTGTGGAGCGCCATTCATTCGTTTTTGGGCGAGCAGAAGGCGGCCACCCGCAGCGAAGTGCTGCAACACTTCGAGTACGACGAGGAGCTCAAGGTGCGCAGCATTTTGAGTGACTTGGTCGAGAGCGGCCTGGTTTGCCGCAGCGGCAAGGGGCACGACACCAACTATCGGCTGGCCACCGACGAAGAGCTGGAGCAGCTCGGCACCGCCGCGAGCCCCGACGCCGAAGCGACCAACGCAGCGCTGGTCTGGGTGCAGGTCTACCGCGAAGGCCCGCTGCACGAAGCGCGCTTGAGCGAGCTGTTGCCGCTCGCCAAGCCGGCGCTGGACGCCGCCCTGCAACGCTTGCAGCGCGAAGAACGCATACGCGCCGAGCAGCGCCCCGACGGCGTCTTCTACACTACCGAACGGTGCTTGATCCCCGTGGGCGAGGCCGCGGGCTGGGAAGCGGCCGTCATCGATCATCACCGCGCGGTGCTGAGCGCGCTCGCGGCCAAGGTCGTGAGCGGCAAGCACGTGTCAGCCGCTCGAGACGAAGTGGGCGGCACCACCTGGTCGTTCGATTTGTGGCCGGGTCACCCGAAAGAGCAAGAGGTGCGCGCGCTGCTGGCGCGGCTGCGCAGCGAGGTCGTTCCGCTTTGGGACGAAGTGGCCGAGTACAACCGCGAGCACCGCCCAGCCGAGACCTACAAGGTTACCGTCTACTGCGGCCAGTACCTGGTCATGGGCGAGGAATCATGAATTCACGCTTCCTGACGCTGCCTTCGCTGCTCTTCGTCCTGGGCGTGCTGGCGCCGGCCTGTGACCCACCCGCGCCGGGCCCGCAAGGCGACAGCCACACCAACTGGCTGCGCACCTGCGAGGCCGACGACGAGTGCGGCGCGCTCAGTTGCGTGTGCGGCCTGTGTACCCTCACCTGCAGCGCCGACGCGGACTGCTCGAGCATGCAAGGTGCAGCTTGCTTGCCCCCGAGCCAGAGCGGCAACGCAGCGCTGTGCAACGAGCAACGTCCGCTGGCGGTGGGCATGTGCTTACCAGAAGCGCCCCCGTCTCAGGTGGCGGTCGACACCTCGCTGCAGTTCCAGACGTTGACTGGCTTCGGCGCGACGGTCGGCTACGCCGAAGACGAGCTGAGCGCGTTTACCGATCGCGCGGCGCTCGACGAAGCCCTATTTGCGGGTCTGGGCTTGGACGTCCTGCGCTTTCGCAACCGCTACGGCGAGGTACCGGACGAAACGCTGAGCCAAGCTACCGCTATCGTCAGCGCGGCAACGGCCAGCCTGGGGCGCGCGCCGCTGGTGCTGCTCGGCTCGTGGAGCCCGCCGGCCGCCCTCAAGCAGAATGGCGCAACTTTCTGCGGCAGCGATCCTACGACCTGCAAGCTCACACGCAACGCCGCTGGCGACTTCGACTACGCGGGCTTGGCCGAGTATTTCAAAAGCTCGCTCGCAGCGTACGCCAAGGTCGGCTTCTTGCCCGACTACCTCAGCATCCAGAACAATCCCGACTGGGTTCCCTCCGGCGGCGCGGTGAACGAAGCGTCTCGGTTCTTGGCGACGGAGGGCAAGCTCGACGTGGCCGTGAACGGCGTCAAGGTGTCCGTTTCTTACCCCGGCTACCGAGAAGCGCTCGACGCCGTGCTGGAGGCGCTCGGCGATCTGCCCACGCGTCCGCGCATGCTCGCGCCGGACCTGAGCGGCCTCAGCGGCACCGAGCGTTACATCGGAGCTCTGCAAGGTGCCCCATTCGACGCCATTGCCCACCACCTGTACGGCACCGACGCACGCAACTTCGATCTAGACGGGCTGCGTACGGTGGCTCAGCTGCACGACGACATGGGCATGCCGGTCTTCCAGACCGAGATGCAGGCCAATGGGTTCGACACGGCGGTGTTGATGCACCACGCGCTGGTGGACGGCGGTGCCTCCATGTACCTGCAAACGGCCCTGGTCGGCCCGCTCTCTGGCCCCGCCATGAACTCCACCGCGCTGGTAGGGCTGGGCGACGGCGAGCTAGTGCTGCAAGGCCCGTATTTCGCCATGAGCCACTACTCGCGCTTCACCGATCCGGGCTGGGTCCGCGTCGCGGCCAGCACCGAAGCCGAAGGGCTGCTCACCAGCGCCTGGCTCGCGCCGGACCACGCGTCGCTGGCCGTGGTGCTGACGAACACGAGCAGCGCGCGGCGCGCGGTGTCGTTGAGCTTGGGGACGGAGAAGGTGAGTTCGGCCCGAGTCACGCTGAGCGCCTTCGACGGCGCCGAACGCATGAGCGATCTGGGAGCGTGGAGTCCCGGTCGCAGCATCGTGCTGCCCGCGCGCTCCATCGCGACCGTGCTGATCGAAGAGTGAGCAAGCGCTTCACGCCGCGGAAGAAACTTCCAGGGCGGAGTCGAGAAATCTCTCACTCCCGCTTCCATCGCTCGAATCTCTATGCTGGCCGCACGCCAGATGTCCAAGAGCGCCTTCACGACGGCTTCGATCCTCGCCGCGCACACGCTGCTGCTCGCCAACTGCGGCGCGGACGGCGCCGCGCCAGGCCAAGGCAGCGCCGGCAGCGCGACGCTCGCCGGCAGCTCGAGCGCAGGTACGCCGGCCGCGCAAGCGGGCGGCGGCAGCGCCAGCAGCGCGGGCGCGCCCAGCGCGAGCGGCGGCGCAAGCGGCGCGGTCGCCTCCGCGAGCGGCGCGAGCGGCGGTGGAAGCGGGCCTGGTTTGGCTGGCGGTGCAAATGCGGGGGCGGACGCGGGAGGCAAGGGCGGCAGCGGTGACGCGGGCGGCGCGGGCGGCGGAAGCGCAGGCACGGGCGGCGGAAGCGCTGGCGCGGCCAGTGGCGGCCCCTTCGCCATCACCAGCACGCAGCACGCCGAGGGCGCGGTGTTCGCCGACTCGATCACCTGCGCGGGCAAGGGCGTGTCACCGCCGTTGGCGTGGACGGCGGGGCCAGCGGGAACCAAGTCGTATGCCATCACCTTCTTCGACACCACGCTCGTCGACATGAACAGCGCGCTCGGTTACCACTGGGTCATGTGGGACATCCCGGCTGGTACCTCGTCGCTCCCCGCCGAGCTGCCGAGCGGCGCGACGCTGACTACGCCGGTCATGGCCAAGCAGCTGGCGCCGGCCAACCCGTTCGACGGATTCCCGAAAGACACGTTCTTCGGCCCTTGCCCCAACGCGACCGGCAACGGCACCAACACCGACAACTACGCGTTCACGATCTACGCGCTCGCTGTCGAGCATCTGACCGGCGATTTGACCAGCGTGAAGAACGTCGAAACGGCCATTTTGGCCACCACGCCGCTCGCGACCGCGAAGCTGACCGGCAAATCCAGCGCCAAAGCGAACTGAGCTACCGCGCACGCGGGCCTGACCCGGCGCCGCGAACGTGCGCGCGCCCGGGCGAGCCAGCGAGAACGTGAGCCGGTCTGCGGCCCTGCGGGAACCTCTTCCTAGCCGCTAGCCAGGTCGCTCATGAAGCAGTCAGCCACACTCGCCATTTTCTCGACGGTAATCGCCATTGCGGCCAGCGCGTGCGGAGAGGCGGAGCCCGCAGCGACGCCTGCGCCCGGTTCTTCGGGCTCTTCGTCGGGTAGCGGCAACCCGGCTGGGGCCGGGCCGGCGGGCGGCTCCACGACCGCGGGCAACTCCGGCAATCCGGGCAGCTCCGGCAGCGGTGCCGTCCAAGGCGGCGTCGCTGGCACCAGCGGCGCGGCAGCTGGGGGCTCCGTCGCGGCCGGCGGCAGCGCTGGCAATGGAGGCAGCAGCGGCAATGGCGGCAGTGGCGGCAGTGGCGGCAGCAGCGGCGGAGGCGGCAGCAGCGGCGGCACCGCCAACTGCGTAGCGCCCATCGACCCGGAGGCCACCGCCGAAGCAAAGAAGCTGCTTTGCTACATCTACGGTATCTACGGCAGCAAGGTCCTGTCCGGCCAGCAAGAGACGAGCTGGTCCAACCCCGAGGGTGACATCGAGTACTACGTCACCACCGTGAACAAGCACCCCGCCATCCTCGGGGGTGACTACCTGTATCAAGATGGGCCCAAGCCGGGCAGCACCACCACCCAGCGCGCCATGGCCTACTGGAACGCCGGCGGGCTGACGATGATGCGCTACCACATGGGCGCGCCGCCCAACGCGGACACGTACGAAAACTCCAAGCTCTCGGTCGCCAATTTCGACAACCTCTACACGGACGGAACCGACGAGAACACCTCGCTCAAGTCGAAGCTCGACTACATGGCGGGCGAGCTGAAGGTGCTGCAAGACGCGAAGGTGCCCGTCTTGCTGGTGCCGTATCACGAGATCGACAAAAATCCCTGGTTTTGGTGGTCAAAGGGCACGGGCCCTCAGTTCATCAAGCTGTGGAAATACACGGTCGACTACGTCACGAAGACCAAGGGCGTGCACAACGTGCTCTGGATCATGGGCTACGCGCACGACGGCGCCATCGCCGAGTATTGGCCCGGCAAAGACTACACGGATCTGGGCGGCATCGACCAATACGACAAGGGCACCCAGCCGTTCATTTCGCACTACAACGGCACCAAAGCCGTGGTGGGGCCCACCATGCCGATTCCGCTGCACGAGACCGGCACTATCCCACAGCCTTCGGCCATGTTTCCCACGAGCGCCCCCTGGGTGTTGTTCAACGTGTGGGCCACCTACCAAAACACCGCCGCCGAGGGCTACACGTGGAACACGCCCGAATCCATCCAGAGCGCCTACGCCGACGCGCACACCGTCACACGTGAAACGCTGCCCAGCTTGAAGTGACGCGGCGCCGCCAATCGGCGGCCTCGCATCGCAAATGGCTGCCGGCTCGGCGCACGGCCTTCCACCCGATTTAGGGCCCAGAGCAAGGCGGCGCCGCTACTCGTCTTCGCGTGCTTTGCCGTAGCCGCGTTCGGAGGGGTGCGTGGGTGGGTTGACGAACAGGTGCCGGTAGACGTCTTCCGCCCAACGGGTGTCACGGTAGCGCTCGACCAACGCGCGACCTTCGACGCGCGCTTCGTCGTGCCGCCCGAGATCGGACAGAGATTTGACGATGAACCAGGAGCGCTCGGCCACGTCGGGGCTGTTGGGGAAGCGCTGGTTGCCGTCACGCGCGAGCTCGAGCGTGCGGTTCGGCTGCGAGCCGCGCAGCTCGCGCAGCGTCGTCATCAACGTGCGTTCATCGAGCGCGGGCGCCACATCGACGGTCGGAGCGGGGGCAGGCGCTGCATCAGGTACCGGCCCGACCGCGCGGAGCGAGACCGGCGCGCGCGCTTCGGTGGTGGCAGAAGACGCCTGCGCCGCCGCCGCTTCGCGGCGATTGACGGCAGCGGGTGGCTTTTTGCGGAGCACCAGCAAACCCACCGCGCCGGCCAGCAGCGCGGCGGCGGCAAGGACCAGGAAGGGCGCGCTTCGAGCCAAGGCGGAGGTTTTTCAGCATTCCCCGAGGGCCGTCAAGGGAGATGCCGAGCAGGCCTCAGCCGACTCGATCGAGCACGCAGGTCAGGCGCTCGACGCCGCTCATGGGCTCGACCACGCAGTGCATGCGCGGGCTCGGGCAGTCGTAGTCCGAGCGGCAAGTATCGAGCGGGGTTTGGCAGCGGAACGTCGCCGTGTCGACGCCGAACGGGTGGTTGCCCGTGCACGGATAGTCTGCCGGACAGTCGGCGTCGCTGCGGCACGCGGCCGATACGCACACGCCGATTTCGGCTCCGCAGAAGCACAGGGCATCCGCACCACATTCGTCGTCGGACACGCAGCCGTACCGGCACTGCCCGTAAGCGCAAAAGCCGTGCGGAGAGCCCGTGCAGTCGAGGTCGACCGCGCACTGGTCGTCAACCAGCGGCTCCGTGGGCGCTTCGCGCGGCAAGGCGCTGGGACAGGCGGAGCGCTCGCCGATCCGCAGCGAATTGTCTTCGCAGACCAGGAAGCCGCCGCCCCATGCGGAGGGCTGCGGGTCGTCGCAAGGTACGCCGGCGTGCGGCTCGATCGGCGGCACGTCCGCCGCTGTCCCGCCGGCGCCGCCCCGCGTCAGAGACGGGCCCCCACCCAAGGCCGCGCTGCCAGCCTGAGCCGCCGCGCCCGCGTGGCTGCTCGACGCGGCGCCAGCGCGACCGGCGTCCTCGACCCCTGCCGCTCCCGCTTCGCCCGTATCCGCGGCAGGCTCGTTCGCTCGGGTCGTGCCGCAGGCGGACACGCTCGAGCCCGCCACCAGCACCCCACCGACCACGCCAGGCCAAAACCAACGCATCGCCCAAGCATTCTAGCGGACGCCGCCCCTCGATGCGAGCCAGCGCGGGCGCCTTCGCCGTCCGTTCACCGGTTTGGAAGCGACGCTTCCGCTCCTTGCCCGTGCACAGCCGTCGGCGAATGCAGGTATTCGATGCCCCGCTCCAGGCTGCCGCGCTGCCGGCAGGCACGCGAGCTGCTATCACGCGCCCATGAAACGCGGGTGCATTTCGGCCTTAGTGGCGTTGAGCGTCTTATCACTCGGGTCACGAGCCATGGCCCAAGACTTCTCGGTGCGGCGCGCCGCCGACGACGAAGCCGTGCTGACCGGAGAGCTCGGTAGCGAGCGGGTCGATGCCGCGACGGCATTCAAGGTGCAGTTGGCCGACTTCAGCGAGCTCAGCGAGCCCGGCGAATACTACCTGCAGGTCGAAGGCGTTGGACGCAGCATCACCTTCCGCGTGGCCCCCGACGTGTACGACGGCGAGCTCACCAACGTGATGCTCGGTTTCTACGGCTGGCGCTCCGGCGTCGACATCGCGTTCGAGCATCACGGCGCCGCGTTCGCGCACGGCAAAGGCCACCTGAACGACGGCTTGCTCGACTACGTGGACGGGCAAGTGGGCGCACAGCAAGACGGCACCGGCGGCTGGTACGACGCGGGCGACTACGGCAAATACCTGCCCACCGCGGCCGAGAGCTTGGCCTCGATGCTGGCCGCGTGGGAGCTGTTCTCGGACCGCCTCCAATACCTCAGCCTGCCCTTCATTCCCGAGCACGGCGGCGCCTTACCGGACTACCTGAGCGAGCTCAAATGGGAGCTCGATTGGTTGCTGAAGATGGCCTACGCCGACGGCAGCGGTCGCGTCCACCACAAGCTCAATTCGGCGAATTTTCCGGGATTCATCCAGCCCGCCGCCGACACGTCCAAGCGCTATTTCTCGGCTTACAGCACGGCCGCCACCGCCGAGCTCGTGGCCACGCTGGCCAAGGCCGCTCGCGTGTTCGCGCCCTTCGACGACGTCACCGACGGCTATTCGGAGAAGCTGTTGGCGGCCGCGCAGCTATCGTACGCCTATTTGCAAGAGAACCCGGACGACGTGCAGTACGACAGCTCCATACTGCGCGCCGGTGAATACAAAAAAGACGACGCCAACGACCGCATGTGGGCGGCCGCCGAGCTCTGGGAAACGACCGGCGACCCCGCGGCCCTGGCCGACTACGAGCAGCGCCAGTACCTGGGAGAGGTATTACCGCCCAACTTCGATTGGGACAACATGCGTCCCTTTGCGATCATGACCTACGCGCTCTCGGAGCGCGAAGGGCGTGACTCGGCCAAGCTGAAGAGCGCGCGCGCCACGCTGCGGGAGGTCGCCGAAGAGGTCGTCTTCAACCATGGCCTCAACGGCTACGGACGCGGCTACCCCGAGTATTACTGGGGCTCCAACGGCGTGATCGCGCGGACCTGCATGTTGCTGCAGAGCGCCAATCACTTGCAGCCCGACGCTCGCTTCGTGGACGTGTGCGCGGACCAGATTGGCCACCTTTACGGCAGAAATCAGTACAATCGCTCGTACGTCACCGGCGCCGGGATCGCCCCGCCCGAGCACCCGCACCACCGTCCGTCTGGCGCGGACAGCGTCGAGGCGCCCTACCCGGGGCTCTTGGTCGGCGGCGGCCAAACGGCGAGCAACTGGAAGGACCAACAGAGCGATTTTTCGAGCAACGAGGTCGCGATCAACTGGAACGCGGCCCTGGTGTACGCGCTCGCCGGCTTCGTTCGAGGCAAGGGCGCCGAGCCTTCGCTGGGGCGCGAGCCAACGCTACCGGCAGATTGCGGGGTACGCGTGAGCTCGGCCGGCTACGTGCCGGGGCAAAGCAAGGTCGCTACCATTCAGCGCGATTGCGAGGTGGCCGGCACCTTGCAGTGCCAATTACCCGAAGCAACGCTCAGCGGCGACACCGGGGGTCCAACCATCGCAATCGACGATCTCGAGGACGGCGACACGCAGATCCTCGCTCGCGACGGTCGCCAGGGCTCTTGGTTCGCCTTCGATGACGGCAGCGCGGGCACGCGCAGCGAGCCGAGCATCGCCCCCGGCGGCGCCGCTGGCAGCTCCTCTGCCATCTGCATCGGCGGTGAAGGTTTCACCACCTGGGGCGGCGGCATCGCGCTCGATCTCAACCGCCCCGCGGCTACCCGCGCCGTGTACGACGCGTCACGCTACACCGGCATCAGCTTTTGGGCGCGCGGCTCGTCGACCTTTCGCGCCATGGTGGTCGACAACTATAGCGACCCGGCGGCGGCTTTGTGCTCGGGCTGCTACGACCATTTTCAAGCGCCGTTCACGCCTACCGAAGACTGGCAACGCTACACGTTTTCGTGGAAGCAGTTGAAACAGCAAGGCTTCGGCGACGTACTGCCGAACGTTTGTGCCTCCAACGTGTTGGCGCTGCAGTTTCAGTGGCCGCCCAACGCTGCCTTCGAGCTGTGCCTCGACGACGTCGCCTTCACGACCAGCACCGGAACCGTCGACCCCTACCCGCCCGACGCCACGGCGGGCTCCGCGCTGAGGGTCGGCGGCGGCGGCTGCGCCTGCCGTAGCGTGGGCTCGGTTCCCCCGGGCGCCAGCTGGTGGCTCGCCTTGGTGGGTCCGCTGGGTTGGGCTTGGCGGCGGCGCCGCGCTTCGAGCGCACGCGCTCAGGGCGCGCGATCGAGGCGGAGCAAGAACACGCCCGAGGCCGCGTTCAGCAGGTTCTGATTACCGAGATCCGCGCTCGTGGCATAGATGCCGGCGAGCCACGCGCTGCCCGCGCCATCGAGCGCGACCGAATAGGCGTCCGGCATGCCCGCGGCCGCCTTCGACGAGCGCAGCAGCTGCCCAGTGGCAAGGTCACGCTCCTGGCGATAGGCGCCCGCGTCGAAGCTGCCCGCAACGTGGAGCGAGCGGCCATCTACCGCGAAAGCGCGGGCCGCGCCGTTCGTCAGCTCGACCCAGCTCGCCTTGCCGGCCCCATCGAGCCGGGCGATGAACGCCTGCCCGACCTCTTCTTCGGCCGCCACCGTCTTGCCTCCAACGCTGGCCGCCCCGCTCAGCTTGCCTGCGAGCGCAAAGTCACCGTCGGGCAGCCACGCCACGGCGCCACCGAGATCGAAGATGGGGCCACCGAAGCGTTGGCTCCACACGTGTTGCCCGGCGCTGCTGAAGCGGGCGGCAAAACCGTTGGGCATGAGCGACGTCGAGTCGCCGAATTTCGCCTGCGTCTTTAGCTCGTCACCGCCCAAGTTGAAGCTGCCGTTGAACGTGCCCGTCAAGAGCACGTCACCGGCGGGGTCGACGCTCAAGGAGGCCACGTAGCAGGTGCTGCCATCGTGGGGAAAGACCTTGGAAAATAGCTCTTTCCCGGCGCCGTCGTACTTTGCCAGCAGCATGCTTTCGTTAGGAAAATCATCCTGGTTGCTCTGCGCGCCCGCGAGCCAAATATTGCCGGCCGGGTCGAGCCCGAGCGCGTAGACCCGCGTGCCGGTGGCGAACGCCAGCTCCTTTTCGAACACCGGCGTGCCAGTGGCGCCGAACTTGCCGAGGTAAATCGAATCGCTCGAGAAGAACGGAGACACCGTCGTGAGATCGGGCAGGTAAGACGCCACCACGACAATTTCTTGGGTGGCCGTGACCGCCACCGCGTTCGGCAAGCCCGCAGCCAACAGCGGCCGGCTCCAGCTCGGGTTGCCGGCGTGATCCAAGCCCGCCAGAAATGCTTCGGACACGACGCCCTGCTCGAACGCAGCGACCCCGGCCAGCTTCGGATCGCTGGTGGCGCCGGCCAGCACGATGCCGTCGCCCAAGCGGGCCAGCACCGGCTGAGTGGAGTTGAGCGGATCGGCCGTGGGCAACTCCCAGACCGAGCCCTTGCTGGGCGCGAGCCCGAGCTCACCCATAGGCACGCCAGAGCCGCCGGAGCCGCCAGAGCCGCCGGAGCCGCCGGAGCCCCCGGAGCCGCCGGAGCTCGCCGACGCGACGCCCGCGGCTCCCGCGCTGTCGCCGCCACCAGCGCCCGCAGAAGAGCCGCCCGAGCCCGAGCCGGCGCTGGCGCTGGCGCCACCAGCTCGAGAGTCGGAGCTGCCAGCCTCGCCGTTGCTGCCGGCGCTCGCGCTACCGCCCGCCTCGACGGTAGCGCCGGCCACGCCCTCGCTGGGTTTGGACGTCGTGGATCCAGAACAGGAAACGGTTCCACACGCCAACCACACCCAAACTGCCACCCTCGCCATGACTGGCAGCGTAGCCAAAAACCCAGGTTGCGCCAGCCTCTGGCTATTTGGCCCGCGGGACCACGCGCATGTCGGGCACGGGCGGGTCGGCCATGCCGGGCCCGATGTGGAACCCGACGTGCGGAGGCTGGTTGTACGCCGATTGCTCGAACGCGACCTGCGCGCGGTACGTTGGGTCGTGCATCAGCGTGTAGATGCGCCGCTTGGTCACGGCGGTGGTGGTGTACACGCGCAGCGCCTTGTTGTCGCTCTGGCGCCACACGACCTCTTCGCGCCAATCGCCGAATAGGTCGGCCGTGAGCGTGGGGGTCGCCTTGGTGCCGTTGTTCGAAGCGCAGCTGCTACAGCTGAGCAGCGAGCCTCCGCCGTGTTTGGTGATCTCGGTGCCGTCTTCGAGCTCGCGCAACTCGTCGGCGTCCCAGTAGATCAAGAAATTGGCGGAGCCGGTCTTCGCGCCCAAGCTCTTGCCGTCCAGGGCGGCGTAGCGATCCGGATACTTTGCGCTCCAAAAAGAGGCGGACGCGGTGTCGGTCGCCTGGACGTAGTCGGCTACGCCACGGCCGTTGTCGTCGCCGCCCGTTACGGACACGTAAGGCTTGCAGGTGGCGACGTCGTGCACGTCGTAGCCGCCTTTGTCTTCGTGGATCGTGAAGATGGACAGCGGCTTGCCCACGATCAGCTCGCCCACGTGAAGCGCGTCGCCGTGGCCCAGCCCCGTCTGGCACTGCAGGCTGCCGTCGCTGCCGATGGTCGTCGCGCCGGTGATGATCTCTTGCGCGCCGTCGCCGTCGGCGTCGCCCGCCATCTCCGAGTGAGCGCCCGCGCCCGCCGCGTTGAGGGACGTCTTGCTGTCGTAGATCCAGTTCTTGCTCAGCTTGCCGTCGCGAAAATTGTAGGCCGCTACGGTCAGCCGCGTGTAGTAGCCGCGGCCCTGAATGATGCTGGGCCGGCCGGAGGCGCTCTTGCCGCTGCCCATGTCGCTCACGAAGGCGACGCCGCCGTTGAAGCGGTCGACCCGGTTGCCATAATCGTCACCCCAGCCCGCGACGCTGCCGCGCAGCACCGGAAACTCCTCCGTTGCCAGCTCTTTGCCGGTCGCGCCCTCGAACACCGTCAAGTACTCGGGGCCGGTGAGCACGTAGCCGGTGGCGTTGCGGTATTCTTTGGTGTCGTCGTCGCTGGCGGCGGGTCCGAGGCTCAGCGCTTTACCGGTGCCGTCTTTCGTACCGGGCGCGGTCTTGCAAGCGACCTCCGCCTTGCCGTCTCCGTCGAAGTCGTAGACCGAGAGCTGCGTGTAGTGGGCGCCAGCGCGAATGTTCGGGCCCAGGTTGATGCGGAAGAGGCGCGCGCCCGCGAGCGTGTAGCCGTCGACGAACACGTCGTCCGTCACGCCTTCTTGCGAGTTGTCTTTCGCGTTCGAAGGATCCCATTTCAGCACGATGTCGAGCTGCCCGTCGCCGTCCAAGTCACCCACGCTCGCGTCGTTGGCGCTGTAGCTGCCGCCGTGCGGCCCGGTAGCGGGCGGCGTGAGCGGGATGGTCAAGAAGCTCTGAGCCTGAACCTTGGCGGCGGCAGACAACTGGCAGGCGCTGCCCTTGATGACGGCGCTGACGGCGTAGGTCGACGCCGCGGTCCCGCTCTTGTCGAGGTAGTTGGTGCTATCGGTAACGCTGGCGACCTTGCTGCCGTCTCGGTAGAGATCGTAGCTCACGTTGGCTGCCGTCTTGTCGTACTCGTAGCCGAACATCCGCCAGCCCACGTACACGCCGCCGTCCACCTTCACCGCGATCACGCCGCGATCCAAATCTTCGAGCTGGTAGTGACCGGTCGTCGGAGGCGCGCAGGTGCCAGTCGGAGCCGGCCCCGTACCGCCGCCGCCCATGCCGCCCGTTCCGGCCATGCTGGCCGCGCCGCCCGCGCTTGCTCCGGCGCCCGCCGCGCCCGTAGCCCCGCCCGAAACCTGGCCGCCGCTGGCGCTGCCGCCCGACGCGGGGTTGCCGGCGGACGGTTGGAGCCCGACCCCACCGCTGGCCGGCACGCCGCCGCCGGCCGCGCCGCCGGCGGGCGGTACCGGGCTGTCGTTGCCCGAGCCGCCCTCGCCGCACGCCGGGAGCAACGCGGCCGCCAACAAACTTCCGAAAAACCAAGTCAGTCGCCCAGTGGAACGCACCTCGAAATCAGGGTGCGCGCGCCGGCCGCCTTTTCACGATCTTGCAAAACGACCGCGACGAGGCGGCAATTCTCGTTGCCTTGGATTTGTCGCGTGTCTGCGGAGCCGAAGCGAAGCGTCCTCAGGAAGGGCGGCCACCGACTCGACACGTCCCGCGCGCTCCCATGGGCTGCCCTCCTCCGCTTCCTCAACGATTGTTACTCGCCTTTGACGAGCCGAGCAATGGCGGCAGCCCCAAGGCCTCTCAAAGTAGCGACGTTGCGCTCGTAGATGCGCGAGGCATCGGGAAAGGCCTCGACCGCGCGCGAGACACTGGCCTCACGCAGCAGGTGAAGCATGGGGTAAGGCGAGCGGTTCGAATAGTTGGCGGGGTCATCCGCGGGCGCCCCCGCGAAGGCGTAGTCGGGGTGAAAGCTGGCAATCTGGAAGTCTCGCTCCAGCTCGAGCTCTTGCAGCTTGTCGTCGGCGACGTCCAAAAAGTCGTTGTAGTCCAGAAAGTCACGGAGCACGTCCGGGTGAATGAGTACCGTCGTGTCGACGACCGTCGGATCGGCGCTGGCCAACGCCAGCAGCTCCTGCTCGAGCACCAACAAAAGCTCGGTCTCGGTGCTGGCGTCGGTAGCGCGATAGCGGACGAGGTTCTTGGTAGTTACGGAATTGGCGAAGGGACAAAGCCCGAGCCCTATCACTACGCGGTCGATCCATCCGCTCGTGTCGGCGATGACCTGTGCTGCGCGTTCGTCGTTACTAACCATGAAAAATGTTTCGAGTGTGAGTCGTGCTCAGCTTAGCGCTCAATACCTCCACGGAGGCGAACCGTGTAATATGCCGCGCATGCCAGCTCGCCCCGTCGCTCCGTCCCGCAAGCCATCCCCCCCAAGTAAGAAGGCTCCGAGCGGCAAGGGAGCGGCCAGCCGCAAGGCGACGTCGAAGAAGGCTCCGAGCGGCAAGGGAGCGGCCAGCCGCAAGGCGACGTCGAAGAAGGCACCCGCCAAGAAGGCACCCGCCAAGAAGGCACCCGCCAAGAAGGCATCCGCCAAGAAGGCATCCGCCAAGAAGGCATCCGCCAAGAAGGCGCCCGTCAAGAAGGCACCCAAAGCCACGCCCGCTCGCGACGCTCTTCAGGCGCTAGCGCTCAAGCGCACCATCAACCAGGCGCTCACGCCCCAGCACAACGACGGCAGCGCGGTCGCTTCTTACATGCAAGAAATCGATCATCCGTTCAAAGCGGAGATGGAAGCCGTGCGGGCCATCATCTTGGGCGTGAGCGACAAAATCTCCGAGCGCATCAAGTGGAACGCGCCAAGCTTTTTCTACAAAGAAGACTTGGGGGCTTTCAACCCGCGCGCCACCGAGTACGCGCATCTCATCCTGCTCTTCCCGGGTGGGGAGGGCATGGACGACAAGAGCCCGCTCTTGGAGGGCAACCACAAAGATCGCCGCGAAGCCAAGTTCCACAGCCTGGACGACGTCAAAGCCAAGCAGCGGGCGCTGGAAAAGCTGGTCAAGAACTGGATCGCGCTGCGCGATCGCCGATAGCAGAGCTGGCGGCCGTCACTTTGCCGCGCGGACACCGGGCGCTACCGACGCTTTGCCCACCCGGGCCTTACCCGCGAGCTGCCATTCGCGACGAGCCCGATCGTAGACGGTCGCGGTAGCCGCGGCCAGCTCCGTCTGGCTGAGCGGCTCCAAGCCGCGCGACGCCAGCTCGGCGGTCAAGCCACGGAGCACCCGCATGCGTGCCTCGGGGACGGTGCCAGGCCAACCACCTTCCACCCTACGCCCATTTTGCGTCACGTCGGCGCACGAGTCCTGCGCCCAGGTCAGACCTAGCGAAGAAGGGCGCTCTTCGATCAGGCGTCGCCTCTGCTCTTCGGCGTTCGCCGACTTGGCCTCACCACGGACGGGTTCTCGCTTCATGTCTTTCGCTTGTCGTGACGCCTTGGATTTCCCGAAGCCGCCGAGCAAGGCGAACCAAAGCCTGGCGAGCACCCTGCGCGTTGCGCCGCTTCACAACGAAGCGCGCGGCAGTGAATCCAGGAATTGCCCTCTTAGCACGGTAAAGGGCGCCGAGCGTCGACTATCGTGACGCCCCCCGAACGGCCGCGCCTAGCCTCGGCCCGACGACGTTGGGGCCCGAGTCAGAGCAGCGACTTCAGATCCAGCATCTCTTCGACGTCGGGCATCAGTACTAGCTCGACGCGGCGGTTCTTGCCGCGGCCCTCGGGCGTCTCGTTGGAAGCAACCGGATCGGTCTGGCCGTAGCCGGAGGCGCTCCAGTGCTTGGGATTCAAGTTGCCGCCGTGGCGCTCGGGCTCGGCCTCTTTGACCGGCAGCGGAGGCTTGGGCTTGTCGCCCTTGGCCTCTTTGCCGCTTTTGGCGGCGGGCGCGGCGGCCGGCGCGGGCTTCTTGGCCGCGACCGTCTTTTCACCCTGCGGCGGCGCAACCAAGAATACGAGCACTTGACGCGCGCGCATCAACGAAAGTCCCCAGTTGTCGTGGAACGTTTCGGCCGCGCGCTTGAGCGGCTGATCGTCGGTGTGACCCGCGACCTGGTACTGCCGATCGCGGAGCGCGGCGTCGTTTTGGATTACCTCCGCGACCTGCAGCAAGATCTTCTCGCCGCCGCCCTTGAGCTCGTCGCGGCCGGAGTCGAAGAGCACGTCACCCGGTAGCGAGATGACCATGCGGTTGTTGCGGATCTTCACGTCCAGACCGAGCTCGGTCAGCTTCTGTAGCTTCTTGCGCAGCGCTTCGAAGCGCTGCTTGATGCGCTCGAGCGTCTCGGCCCTCGCCTGATACTCCGCCAGCGCGGCCTTCATCTGGTCCATGTCTTGAGTCAGCTTGGCCTTCTCGCTGCCTTCGGCGCTGAGCTTGACCCCCATGCCTTCGAGCTGGTCGCTGAGCTCTTTGACGCGCGCTTGCTGCGCCTCCAGCTGCGCGGCCAAGGCCGCGTCCTTCTTCTGCAGCTCCGCGTATTTGGCCAGCTGCGCCTGCCACTCGTCTTCGGAGTGACCGCAGCCCAGGGCGAACACCAACGGCAAGCTGACGGCGACGCGGCGAGACAAAGGCATGGTGCTAAAACCTTTAACACACCCCGCCAGGCGAAAAAACCGGCCGAATCTGCGCATAAATTCGCCAGGCGCTAGCGACCGCGCGACCACGGCAGCGCGCTCGTCGCGCGTGAAGGCGGCGCCCGGCTACAACGGGCGACCGCGAATGCCGCGCGCTAGCAGCGCGTCGGCGAGCTGCTCGTAATCGGCGAGCCGATTGTAGACGTGGGCGGAAATGCGCAAGAACGTGCCGTGCCCCGGCAAGCTCGCGACCGGTAGCTCGATGCCGTCGTCGAGCAGCTGGGCCTGGACGGCGGGAGGCTCGGTCCCGACCGGCAAAGCGATCGGAATCGCGGCCATGGCTGCGTGCATGTCGTCCGGGGCCAACGCCGCCGCACCGCCGCCGAGGCGCTCCAGGAGCAGATCGCGTGCCGCCAGCGCGAGGGCGTGATTTCGCGCGCGGATCGCCGGCCAGCCACCGCCCCGCGTCGCCAGGTCGTCGATAGCCGCGGGGCTGGCGAGGTAGGCGCTCGGGTCGTGCGTGCCGCTCCAATCGAACCTCGCATGGAACCGATTGCGGGGCCCGAACCCAGGCGTCTCGCCGTGCGAGGTGATCGCCGGCCGGAGCTCGTCGCGATGATCGCGGCGCGCCCACAAGAATGACGAGCCTTTGGGCGCGCAAGTCCACTTGTGCAGGGCCCCCACCGCGTAGGCCGCGCCCGCGTCGCCGAGCGCGGCCAGATCGAGGTCGACCTGACCGGCCGAGTGCGCGCAGTCGGCGATCAACCGGACCTCCGGCGCGCGCGCGGCGAGGCCGGCCGCGATGGCCGCGACGTCGAAGAGCAGCGCGGTCGGGCTGGTGACGTGGTCGACCAGCGCCAGCCGGCAGCGCCGCTGAGCCGCGATGGCGCTCACCAGCCGCTCGACCACCTCGCTCGAGCTGCGTACGGGGAGCGGGACCGTCACCGCAACGAGCTCGATACCGCGGGTTTCGACGAGCCGCTGCAGGGTGTTGAAGCACGCCCGGTAACCGTGGTCCGTCACCACCACGCAGTCGCGGGGCTGCCACGCGATGCTGTTGGCGATCGACGCCACCCCGGCCGTAGGATTCGGGATCAACACCAGGTCGTCGACGTCGCTACCTACGAACGCGGCCACACGCGCGCGCGCCGCGTCCAACCGCGGCTGCCAATCGCGGAGCATGAAGCGCATGGCCGCGCGCTCGAGCTCGCCGCGAGCCGCCTGTTGCGCCTCGAGCGCCGCCCGCGGTGCCGCTCCGAACGAGCCATGGTTGACGTGTAAAACCTCCGGATCCAGCGCGAAGGCGCTGAGCGGAACGAGCCGTTCGTCGATGCTCATGATGGCGTCCTGCTAGGGCTTCGCCGACGGGCGGGCCAGCCTTTGCTTCAAGTCCTCGAGGTAGTGGTCCTGTTCCCAATCGAGCCGAACGGTGGAGAGGGGCTCCCACGAGAGCTCGAGCCGAACGGGCGGGCCGCCCGTCGAAGGGCTCAGCTCCGTGTGCTGCCAGCGCGCGGGCGCGGGGCCCACGTTGACCAAGTGAAAGAAGTGGCGAAGATGCGGCGGCCCTACGTCCACCTTGAGCTCGTATTCGACGCTACCCAAATAGCTTTGGACGACGAGCTCGGTGAGCCCCGTCTCCTCGCGCGCTTCGCGCAGCGCAGCCGCCTCCAGAGCCTCACCCGCCTCCACGCTGCCGCCCGGCACCTGAACCCCGGCCCCCGGGAAATCCGGCTGGCGGAAGACGAGCAGGCTTCCTTCGTGCGTGATGTAGGTGAGAGCTTTGGCAACCAGCTTGCGTCGACGCATGGCGTGCTTCGCGCACAAATTACCCCGCATGGGCTCCGCTGACCACGCCGCCGTTGGGCGCCCCCGGCGCGAGGGCGAGACGACAAAGCGTGCTCGCCGCAAACATGGTAACTTCGCGCGCTGGCAGGGCATGGGTAGCCATCGAACATTTTTGCGTCTCGCGCGCGGGCTGGCGCTCGGCGGCTTGGTGGCCACGCTGGGTTGCGGCGAAACCAGCCGAAACCACGCGGCGGCCCCAGCAGGCGCGGCGAATGCCGAGGGTGGCACAGCGGGCGACGTTTCCGCGATGGGCGGCGCTGCGGCGGCGGCCGGCGACACCCAAGTCGGGCCGTGCGTGTTCCAAGATCCCGAGGTGGCGGAGCTCGTGCGCTTTCAGATCCTGCAAGCCGACAAGCTGGATGGTGCCGTCGACGGGTCAGTCGGCATCGAGGCCATCACCTCCTTGGACGTAAGTCAGGACGTGGGCGCGCTGGGCGGCATCGAATGCCTGAAGAATCTCGAAGAGCTCAGGCTCACGGTGTACGGGGGCGACGCGCCGAGCGTCGAGCTCGCGCCGCTTTCGGGGCTGTCCAGGCTGCGAAACCTCTGGCTCAACGGGCCGTTTCTGCTGAACGGCTCGTTCGGAAACCTAGCGCTGGAAAACCTGGAGCTCGTGGGTCTAGCATTGGACGATCTGGCCGAGGTCGGCGCAGAGCACGGAATTCGAGGGCTCTGGCTCACGGACGTTCCCATCACGAGCCTGCATGGCATCGAGTCGCTGGACCAGCTGTCGCAACTGCACGTCGAGAACGCCAAGCTGACCAGCCTCGAGCCGCTCGCCGCCATTTCCGGGCTGGAGGAGCTCTCGCTCCAGGAAATGTCCGACCTAACGAGCCTGACCGGCTTGGAGCCTCACACTCGCCTGCGCCAAGTGGGAATCGACGACATACCGCTGCAGAGCTTGGGCCCGTTGGCAGGCGCGGCCCAGCTCGAGGCGCTCCACGTGCAGAGGGCCGCGCTCACCAGCCTGGCGGGGCTTGAGAAGAAGCCGCGGCTGACCACCGTCACGGTCGCGATGAGCAGCGTGGAGGACGTGACGGGGTTGGGCGATTCGCCGGCGCTCACCTACCTGACCCTGACGGAGAACCACATCGCCGATCTGAGTCCCCTCGCCGGTTGCCCGGCGCTGACGACGTTGAACGTGAACAGCAACGCGCTCACCAGCCTAGCTGCCCTGGCCTCGCTCGACGCGCTCGGCAGCTTGGACGCCGGCCTCAACGCGCTCGGCGCGATCGACGTCGAGCTGCCGGCCTCGCTGGTCGAGCTAGCGCTCGACCACAACGCCATCACGTCCATCGAGCCGCTCGCGCAGCGCGCGATCACTACGCTGAACATCTCGGACAACCCGCTCGAAAGCCTCGCCCCGCTATGGGAGCTGCCCGCCTTGCGCAGCCTCGGCGCCGAGGGGGTGGGGGCAACCACGCTCGAGGCTTTTCCCCTGGCTCAGTTGAGCAGCCTCGACGCCGGTCACAATCTCATCAAAGACGTGGCCCCGCTCGACGGCTTGCAGAATCTGTCCGTAAACGTATCCGACAACGTCATCGTCAGCTTGCCGGCCGATTTCGTCGGATCGGGGGCAGCGTGCGACGGGCTAATCCTCTTCGGCAATCCGCTCGACCTGGCGGCGCACCAGCGCCTGACGTGGCTGTGCGAAAATGGCACCGGCACATACCGCTGGGACGGCGGTATGTGCGACAAGTGCCCGCGACTTTGAGGCCGCTCGGCGTGGGGAAGGGCGCGCGTTCCGACCCGGGCGCGCGCTCGGGCGCGCTTTTCCGTTCGATACGTTGAGAAATTCGGGGCCCCACCTCCATTCATTTCCGTACCTCGAAAGGTTGTCATGAAGGAGGCCCCGTTGCTGCGCAGCATCTTGCTTACCGGTGTGGTCGTGCCGCTTGCGGCGGTAGCGTGCGGTGACTCCTTCTCGTCGTTCAAAGACGTTCCGGGTGTGACGGCCGGCGCCAGCAACGTCTCGGGCAGCTCGTCGGAGGGCGGCATGGAAGGGCACGCGGGCTCACCCGGCTCGGCAGGCAGCAGCCACCAGGGTGGCGCCAGCAATACGGGCGGCCACGCCGGTGCTGGCAGTGGCAATCAAGCGGGCACCACCAACCAAGCGGGCACCACCAACCAAGCGGGCACTACCAACCAAGCGGGCGTGGGCAACAACGGCGGCAGCGCGAGCCAAGCCGGCACCACCGGCCAGGGCGGCAGCACTAGCGAGGCGGGCACTGCCAACGCGGGCTCATGGTCCGCGCTGGGCGGTGCCGGCGGCGCCGCGGGGGCGGGCGGAGAAGGCGGCGCAGGCGGCCCTGGCGGCGCACATTGCCCCGCTATCTTCGGCGACTACCAGATCACCGAGAAAGATGGAGACTGCGGCGACCTCAACGCGGACGCCCCGCAAGCCATCGAGGGTACCCGCAAAGCTTGCGTTGCCCACTTCGTTTCTGCGCCGCCAAGCGATGAGCAGGGCGTAAGCGGCGAGGCCGACCTCGACGACAAAGGCAACTTCAAGAGCGCGAAGCTCGACCTCGGCACGATGGATCGGCCATCGTGCAGCGGCAGCTGGAACGCGCAAGAAGAAGTGATGACGCTCGAGTGCGGTGGCCCTGCCGATAGGTGCACGGTGCGGCTCGAGCGCAAGTAGCGCGCAAGCTGGTTGCAGGGAGGGTCTACGGACTCGGACGGGGCTTGAACGATTGACGTTCGCGCACGCCGAGCGGTATGCCGGGGTTGGACGTTGAGCAGCGCTCCCCCTACCCCTGCGCCTTCTCGCCACTCCGCATTACGGTTTGGGGTTGGTGTGATCGCGGTCGCGCTCGGGGCGGCCGCATTTGCCATCGCTTTCCGAGGCGCGCTCGGGCTCGTGGTGCGGCGCTGGGGCAACGAGGCCGACATCGTAGCGGCGGCGCGCCACGCGCCGATCTGGCTGCGCCTGCTCGCCCCCGCCGCGGGCGGCCTTTGCGCGGGGCTATTGGGCGTGTTGGTGGCGCGCGCTCCCGCTGGGCAAGGCGTGGCGGACGTGATGGAAGCGGTGGTCTTGGGGCGCGTCCGTCTGTCGATGCGGGTCACCCTGCTCAAGTCGTTGTCGTCCTGGTTGGCCATCGCTTCGGGCGGCTCGCTCGGGCGCGAAGGGCCGCTGATTCAGTTCGGTGGCGCGGCCGGCAAATGGTTGAGTGATCGACTAGGGCTGACGTTACCGCAGACGCGCGTGCTGATCGCCGCCGGCACGGCCGCCGGTTTCACGGCCGCGTACAACACCCCGCTCGCCGCCGTGTTGTTCGTGCTCGAGGTCGTGGTCGGAGTGGTCGCGCTCGACACGGTCGTGCCGGTGTTGGTCAGCGCCGTGCTGGCCACGGCGCTCACCCGCGCCGCCGCGGGTGAAGGCCCCATCTACGGTCAGCGCGCGTTTCATTTGTCGACGCCGAGCGAGCTGCTGGCGTTCGGCGGCTTGGGGCTATTCGTCGCGTTCGGCGCGCAAACGTTCATGCGCCTGTTGTCGTTCGGCGAGACGCTATTTCAGCGGAGGTGGCTGAATCCTCCGTGGCGCTCGGCGCTCGGCGGCTTGTTGGCGGGCTCGGTCGTGGCGGTGTTACCGGAGGCGGCGGGCAATGGCTACGAGCCGCTGAACACCATCTTGAATGGCGGCTTCGCCGTCGGGTTCACGCTTTGGCTGCTGCTCGGCAAGTGCTTGGCCACCACCGCGTCGGTCTCGTCGGGCAGCCCCGGCGGCGTGTTCACGCCCACGCTGCTCTTGGGCGGCGGGCTGGGCTTCGTGTACGCGTCGGCGCTGTCACACTTGGGCCTCGCGCCGGGTCCGAGCGGTGGCTACGCGTTGGTCGGCATGGCGGCCGCGACCGCCGCTACCACCCACGCGCCGATGATGGCCGCCGTCATGGTGTTCGAGCTCTCTGGCGACTACGCCATCGCGCTGCCCCTGCTGTTGGCGACGGCCCTGGCCACGTTCACGTCGCGCTGGCTCCGCGCCGACTCCATCTACTCCGCCGAGCTACGGCGGCGCGGAGTGGCCTGGCAGTTGACGCTGGACGGCCGCCGCCGCGCGTGAGCGCACAATCTGCGAGCTGCTGCACCAGACGGCTAGCGCACCCACGCCGGCCGAGATGAAAAACGCCCGTAGCTCGCCGCGGCGACGGAAAATGCCGCGTCTTGGCCTTACGCTAGTCGCTCGAGACGCTGCTGGAACCGAGCCCGGGCCGGGCGCGGGCGGCGGGACGAGACGAAGTCGACGTCATTCACTTCTAGCGCGAGCCGGATTACCCTGGGGGATCTCCGTTGGACGCATGACCACCCCGAAGCCGAAGAACAAGCGCCCCAAGGCCATCGTGTTGACGTCTCACCCCGGCGGACATGGCCCCAAGCCGGCTCCGGTGGTGTGGGGCGCGCAAGATCCACTGACGCGCGGACCGCTCATCGGCACCGTCACCAACAAGGCGCAGCGCAACGTGATCGGCACGCACGCCGGGTCTTACTCGGTCTACCGCGCGGTGGCGGTCGCGGCCGGCGCGCTCGATCCGCTGCGCAAGCCAGACCTCACCAACACCGCCCCCACCCACTCCATCGGGCCGTTTCCGCAGTGGTTCGACGCGAGCAAGATCGTGTCGCTCGATCCGTGGGGCGCGGTCGTGAGTGACGTATTCAAGCCGTTCTTCGAGCAGGGGTTCGACATTCGTCCGACCATCGCCATCACGCGCGCGCACATCCAAATGCCCGAGCTGGAAGACGCCATCGAAGCGGGGCGCCTGCAAGTAGACGGCAAAGTCCTCAAAGAGGGCGGCGCGATCGTGGTCGTCAAAGCCGCGCTCGAACCGGTTTGGTACTTGCCCGGCGTAGCCGCGCGCTTTGGCTGTACGGAGGCGGACTTGCGGCGCACGCTGTTCGAGCACACCGCGGGCATGTTCCCGGAGCTCGTCACGCGCGGTGACCTGGACGTCTTCCTTCCGCCCATCGGCGGCGCCACCGTCTACATGTTCGGCGACGTCTCCAGCATTTCCGACGCGCGAAAGCCGCTGGCGGTGCGCGTCCACGACGAGTGCAACGGCTCCGACGTGTTCGGCTCCGATATTTGCACCTGCCGGCCCTACCTGACCCACGGCATCGAAGAGTGCGTGCGCACCGCGCAGGCAGGCGGCAGCGGCGTCATCGTCTACAACCGCAAAGAAGGCCGCGCGCTGGGCGAAGTGACCAAATTCTTGGTCTACAACGCACGCAAGCGTCAGGTGGGCGGCGACCGCGCCGACCAATACTTTGCCCGCACCGAGTGCGTAGCCGGCGTGCAAGACATGCGCTTCCAAGAGCTGATGCCCGACGTGCTGCACTGGCTCGGCATCAGTAAAATCGATCGCTTCGTGTCGATGAGCAACATGAAGCACGACGCGGTGGTGCGCGCCGGCATTCAGATCGTCGAGCGCGTGCCGATTCCCGACGAGCTCATCCCGCTCGACGCGCGCGTAGAGATGGACGCCAAAATGGCGGCTGGCTACTTCACCGAGGGCGCCGTGCCGGACGGTAACGAGCTGGCCAAGCCCAAGGGTCGTGGCCTGGATGGCTGAGGCAACGGAAACCGTAGCGCGCGCCGCTATCGAGTACGACTACCTGCAAACGACGGCCGCCGTTCGCGCCAGCGCGAGCGCGGTGCTGGCGGCCGCGCGCCGCGGCGACCTGGCGCATTTCCGGCTCGACGAGTCGCTGCTGCCCGCCGTGGTGGAGCGCGTGATCGCCGTCACCCGCGCGCAATACCCCGACGTAGGGGCGATCCCGTATCACGGGCGCTATCGCCACTTCGACGTGGGCGGGGTGGCGCGGTTGGCGCGCTTTCAGCAAAGCATCCAAGATTTCGACGTCGACGCTCAGCTACGCGCCGCGACCGAGCTGGTCATCGTGAGCGTGCTGCTCGACGCGGGCGCGGGCACGGCCTGGCAGTATCGCGAGCCGAACGGTCGCAGCTTTGCCCGCTCGGAGGGGCTAGCCGTCGCGAGCTACCACCTGTTCATGAGCGGCGCGCTGGCCAGCGATCACAGCACCTCCGCCGACGCGCGGGGGCTGCTCGGCTTCGACGCGGCGCGCCTGGCGAGCGCCTTCCAGGTCACGCCCGCAAACCCGCTGGTCGGCGTCGCAGGCCGCGCGAGCTTGCTGCAAAGGCTGGGGGAGGTCGTGCAGAGCACTCCCAGCTACTTCGACTCCGCGCGTCCCCGCTTGGGAGATTTGGGCGTAGGGCTGAAGCGCGCGGCCACGAACGGACGCTTGCCGGCGCACGACGTGCTGCAGGCCGTGCTGCGAGCGCTGGGCCCGATTTGGCCCGGGCGCGAGAAGCTCGCCGGCAAACCGCTCGGCGACGTCTGGCGCCACCCGCGCTTCGGCCTCGTGCCCTTTCACAAGCTGTCACAATGGCTCAGCTACTCGCTGTTCGAGCCGCTGGAAGCCGCCGGCGTCATCATCACCCACGTCGACGAGCTCACCGGTCTGCCCGAATACCGCAACGGCGGCCTGTTCTTGGACGCGGGCGTGCTCCAGCTGGTGGACCCGCGCCAGCGCGAGCTCTCGCACGAGGTCTCGTCCGAGCTCGTCATCGAGTGGCGCGCGCTCACGGTCGCGCTGCTCGATGTCTTGGCCGACGCGGTTCGGGGGCGGCTGGGCCTGAGCCGCGAACAGCTGCCGCTGGCGCGCGTCTTGGAGGGGGGCAGCTGGCGCGCCGGGCGCGAATTGGCGAGCGAGCTACGACCGGGTGGCCCCCCGCCCCTGCGCATCGAGAGCGACGGCACCGTATTTTGACCTTCGATTCGGCCCTGCCCACGGAGTTTTCATGAGCCAAAAAGTCACCGTCATCGATCACCCGATGGTGCAACACAAGCTGACCCTGCTGCGCCAAAAGGACCGCAGCACCAACTCGTTCCGTACGCTGCTGTCGGAGATCAGCATGCTGCTGGGCTACGAGGTCACGCGTGACCTTCCGCTCGTCTATCAAGAGATCGAAACGCCGCTGGCCAAGATGCGCGCGCCGCTCATCGAAGGCAAAAAGGTGGTGCTCGTCAACATCTTGCGCGCCGGAACGGGCATGGTCGAAGGCATGCTGCGCATCTTGCCCGCAGCGCGCATCGGGCAGATCGGCCTGTACCGCGATCCGGAGACGCTGGGCGCCGTGGAATACTACTTCAAGCTGCCGGGAGAGATGTCGGACCGCGACGTGATCATCGTCGACCCCATGCTGGCTACCGGCAACAGCGCCGTCGCCGCCGTCGAGCGCGTGAAGACGTCGGGCCCGCGCTCCATCAAATTCGTGTGCCTGTTGGCCTCGCCCGAGGGGCTGGCCAACCTGGCCGAATCTCACCCCGACGTGGCCGTGTTCGCCGCCGCCATCGACGATCACCTCGACGAGCACGGCTACATCATTCCGGGCTTGGGCGACGCCGGCGATCGGCTCTTCGGCACCAAGTAGCGTGCACGTCGGGCTCTGCGCCTCACGTCAGCGAAAGTTCTGAATCGCCCAGACCTTGCCGCTCGCGGTCTCGTGAAAGCCACAAGAGACCTTCCGGTAGTCGGGGTTGCTCATGTTGAGGTAATGGCCGTGCTCCGAGTACGGCTCCCCGGGCCCTTCGTCCCACATGGATTGGAGGCAGTCTCGAATGACATCTTCGACGGAGCCCCAACCGGGGCACTCGTTCTGTGCGCCCTCTTGGCAGCGGCCGAACGCGCCGTGGGCTTCACCGCTTCGACTGTCGTTAGCCGCCTGCTCGTCGGTGCAAGCTTCTTGCTCTGTCCAACGCATCAGGGCCGGTAGACCCTCGCTGGCGCGAAAACCATTGATGCGGTCGACGCAAGCTTGCCGCTCGGCCGCGTGAGGGTCGTCGCCCGACGCGCTGCCCCTTGTCTCGTTGTCGTCGTCGTCGGAGTTGCCGCAGCCTCCGAGCGCCAAGGCGGCCACGAGAACAGCCAACGCCCGCGGTACCGAGAGGTGCAACATCGATCGTCCAGCCTAGCAGAGGCGCCCCTGAGGCATCCCCTCATAAAACGCCGAGCAGCTCGCGCGAGACTTCATGCTCAGCGACGATCTTTCCGAACGCCTCCATCAACGGTCCGACTCGCTCTTCGGGGAGGTTCGGGAGCGCTTGATACCAGTAGCTACCTTGGCGGAAGAGGGAGTGATCGAGCTGAAGCGAGACTTGAGGCTCTCCCCCGATGCTGACCGAGCCGTTGATCAGGTCCTGAAGACCTCTTGGACCGTCAAGAATTCCTCGCACAGCTGGGACGGGACGAACAGTTCAGCGGCCAACTCTTCGTCGACCTTGTTCATCGAGACGCCTCCAACGCTACACGGCTCTCCGTCAACCTTCAGACCCCAGTGCGCGGTGTGTAGCGCCACCGCGGACGTCAGGCCAGCCGATTCCTGAGGCGCGCCGAGCGGACGGTTTGCGAGCTATGCCTTTGGCCTCCAACGTTACTCGACGGCTAGCGAAAGCAGGCGCTACGCCGGACACCCGCGTGATCGAGGGGTCGGGCTCGACCTCATGGGCGCGCGCTTTTACGCGCCCGACCTCGGGGTGTGGACAGCGGCGGATCCTGGATTGCTCAATTCACCTGAGCGTGGAGCGGGTGCCGACTTCGGAGCGGTCAATGCCTACGCCTATTCGAACCTGAATCCGATCGGTGCGCGCGATCCCAACGGCGAGTTTTTGAACATCGTCGCTGGCGCCGTTATTGGTGGTTTGCTCGGCGGAGGCATCGAGGCTGCTCGCCAATACATCGCTAACGGGAAGGTCGAGGACTGGGGCCGCGTGAAGGGGGCGGCCCTGGGC